>Ga0209460_1000043_pt1 | contig 226902 bp, 198 predicted proteins | sample EBPBio132013_DNA_FD_185868 | JGI IMG/M metagenome (GOLD analysis project Ga0209460, IMG submission 185868) | Wastewater treatment Type I Accumulibacter community from EBPR Bioreactor in Madison, WI, USA - Reactor 2_5/13/2013_ DNA (SPAdes)... | ecosystem: Engineered > Bioreactor > EBPR >... | reverse complement strand
GGGAGTAGATAGTCGGTCTTGCGGTCAGCGATAATGAAGTGGGCCATGTGACGACTCGGTAGCTCGAACAAAGTATGATTTTATCATGTACGGCTTACGGCACCGCGAAAGTCCGACAGGCTGCTAGCGAGCTGGATCGCACCTATCGTGCGGTGGTCGACCGGTTGCCCGACAACCCGGCGGTGCGATTCGAAACGACTGGCGACAAGCACGACCTGGTGCTCAGTCCCTTCGACAAGCTGGATGAGCCAGCCTCGTTGGTCGCGTTGCGCGAAAAGGTCGCCGGGTTGCTGCCTCGTGTCGACCTGCCCGAACTGATTCTGGAAATTGCCGCACGGACGGGTTTCACCGACGCCTTCACCCATATCTCGGAGCGAACGGCCCGCGCCGCCGATCTCCCGATCAGCCTGTGCGCGGTACTTATGGCCGAAGCGTGCAATACCGGACCGGAGCCGTTGATTCGCGGCGACGTCCCGGCACTCAAGCGCGAGCGCTTATCCTGGGTAGACCAGAGTTATGTCGGCGATGACACGCTGACAGCGGCCAACGCGATGCTGGTCAATGCGCAATCGTGTCTGGTTCTGGCAACCTTTTGGGGTGGCGGCGAGGTCGCATCGGCCGACGGCATACGTTTCGTGGTGCCGGTGCGCACGGTGCATGCCGGCCCCAATCCCAAATATTTCGGGGTTGGTCGCGGTGTCACCTGGTACAAGCTGATCTCTGACCAGTTCTCAGGCTTGAACGACATCACCGTGCCCGGTACCTTGCGTGACAGCCTGATCCTCCTGGCCGTGGTGCTCGAACAACAGACCGACCTTCAGCCGACGCAGATCATGACCGACACCGGCGCTTATAGCGACGTGGTGTTCGGTCTTTTCTGGCTGCTTGGCTATCGCTTCAGCCCGCGATTGGCGGATGTCGGCGGCACACGCTTCTGGCGAATCGACCCGCAGGCTGACTACGGCCTGCTCAACACCGTTTCGGCCCACCATCTCAGTCTGCAGAAGATCGTACCGTATTGGGACGACACGTTGCGCCTGGCCGGTTCACTCAAACTCGGTCGCGTGCCGGCCGCCGGAATCATGCGCACACTCCAGGTTGGCGACCGGCCAGCAAGGCTGGCACTGGCTATCGCTGAATTCGGCCGGATCGACAAGGCCATCCACACGCTGACCTACATCGATGACGAAGCCAAGCGGCGCGCTACGTTGACGCAGCTCAACAGAGGCGAGGGCCGACACAGCGTTGCTCGAGCCGTGTTCCATGGCAAGCGCGGCGAGCTGCACCAACGTTACGCGAAGGACAGGAAGACCAGTTGGGCGCGCTCGGCTTGGTGCTGAACATGATCGTGTTGTGGAACACCATCTACATCGCGGCAACCGTGAAGCAACTGCGCTCGGAGGGCTACCCGGTGGCAGACGAAGACGTGGTGCGCCTGTCTCCGCTGCTGTACGAACACATCAACATGCTGGGGCGCTATTCGTTCTCGGTTCCGGAAGCTGTGACCAAAGGCGAATTGCGACCTTTGCGCAATCCCGCAGACGACGAATAGGCGGCGCGCTTGCCCGGAACTGGGACCACGGATACCTTGGGGAAGAAGTAGCGGAAGCGTGCGGCTGCTGTAGCCATGGCTGGTCTGACGATGACAAACACCTAACTCGGTTTTCCGTTCCACTGCACCTCAAACCCCGGGATGACGGAATTTTCGGCGGTTCCGGCTTACAACCCCTGGAAGGTACCCAGAAAGCGCGCCGTCGCCAGTTGAAGCGCGTAACCCAGGCGACTCCTGTCGCGCCGCTTGCGGGCGATCCCCGCCCGGTCATCGTCGTCCAGGTAGAAGTAGCGCGCCAGTTGCTCGGCGGAGGGGGTTGCTGGATACCGGCCGTAGCGTTCCCGTTGTGTGGCGGACAGGAAGCTGACCGGCATTGCATCAAAGTGTTTCGGCGCAGAAGACGGTGGGGGTGACGATGCGCGCGCGACCAAGGTTGCCCAGTTGCAGCAGCCCGGCGCGGCGATCGCCGGTCAAAGCCATCGCGAGCAGGAACGCGTCATTCGGATCGCTCACATCGACACCCTCCGGGAGAGGTGGCAGGACTCCCAGCACGACCGCGCGCTGCATGTTGTTCACCATTGTGCCGATGCGGTGGGCAGGCAGTATGGTCTTGAGTTTTGGGTAACGGCTTACGCGTCGCAGTTCGTCAAGCTGCGCCGTCGATGTCACCAGATCGAACCTGGCCGCGCGCCAGGCGCGATAGATCGTGTCAGGCGGGCCGTGCGGCGAAATCAGTGCACCGAGTAGGACATTGGTGTCCAGGATGACGCGCATCAGTGCTCACGCGCCCATTGCACCGCCTCATCGACGAGGTCGGCCAACTCAGCTTCGCTCATCTTGCCGGTCGCTGTCTTGGCTTGTTCGACGGCCCTCTCCAGGAGGTAGGCACGCACGGCTTCCTCGATGAAGCGCGACAGGTCTCCCTTGCGGCCACCGCCTTGTGCCGCGATGAACATACGCACGGACTGATCCGTGTCCGGCGACACGGCGATGTTCCAGCGGACTGAATTCATGATGCTCTCCGGTGTTTGTGTGTATAGATGTTTGTACGCTTGTCGATAGGCCATGCAAGTCGGTGCAGTAAAACGATCGTTTTTCAGCGCTTTAATGGATCTTCCATGGCACGCCAGGAATGGACGGATAAGCGGTCCGAACTAGCGGTACGTTTTATCAAAGTGAAATAGTAGGCAACACAAGGAGTTAAACGGAACATTCCCATGATAATTGGCTATGCGCGGGTGAGCACGCGCGACCAGCACCTGGACTTGCAGGCGGATTCACTCAAGCACGCCGCGTGCAAACGCATCTACCAGGAGGTGGCGAGTGGCGCGAAGACCGTACGCCCGGCGCTCGACAAATTGTTGGATCAGCTACGAGCCGGCGACGTGCTGGTGATCTGGAAACTCGATCGTATGGGCCGCTCGCTCAAGCATCTGGTCGAACTGCTCGGCAACCTGATGGCGCGCAAGGTCGGGCTGCTCGGTCTGTTCCGGCTACTTGTGGATATTCAAGGTCGCAATGATTACCCATACCGCGCGAGACGCGGGTCAGCCACGTCCAGTTCGCCAGGATCAGCCGTGCGGCGATCCGCTCAGCCAACGGCAATCGCCGTTACTGCGCCGGAATTACTTCATGCTTTCGAGCACGTCGACCAGCACCTGGTCGAAGGTGTCGACGCGGATGAGTCCCAGGCGTGGGTACTCGATGTCGATGACGACGTGCACCGCCAGGGCCATGCTCGCGGCAAAGCCGATCATGTGGAGCCAGCTGCGCGCCTTGGCGGCGGACATGCCGTAGCCGGCGAGCAGTGCGGCAATCAGCGCCAGTCCGTAGAGCAGCACGAAGATGACCACGGGGGGGTGCATCGCCGTCGCCGTGGTACGGGTGGTGGTGATGTCGATCATATCTGGTTCAGCGCCGGCAATAGCAGCATCGTGGCGGCGGGTGGCGCGTCGTTCATCTGGCTGGCGGCAAGCGCCTGGTTCCAGATTTCTCCCTGCAGCTTGATTGAATGCGCCAGTTCGGCCTTGGCCGCTGCGATGTCGGGCAGTTTCCGATAGGCCTCCAACCGGGAACCGACGTAGCGCCGGAAGAGAGCGCGCAACGCCGGTTGCGCGCCGGGAGGCAGAAGGTCGAGCCGCAGGTAGGCGGTGCCAATGTCGTTGGCCTCCTGGACGACCAGGTTCCGACGCTCGTCAAAGCGCGTCGCCGCGCCCGAGAAAGTGAAGGCGATGAGCAAGCCGAGGAGGGCGAACACCGCGCCATCGACCGCGCCGGTACCGGCTTGTGCGCCGTCCGGATCGATGGAGCGGCGGCGAACGCCAATCCGTCGACCAATTTCGAGCAGCGCGACCATGCCGAAGAACAGGACAAGGCTGATCAGCGAAGCGAAGGCGGTGTAGCTCACGGAGTTCTCCTTCTGGCCGGCGATTCCTCGCCATTGTCGTCGACAATCGGCAACCCCTTATAGCGCAATCGGTGGCTGCTGTGGCGACAACTTCTTCGTCGAAGGACTGGGGAGAGGCGTCGGTCACGAATTGGTGTGTTCCAAGGCAGCGACAGCGTCGCCGCAGCAAGCACCCGCCTGCGCTCAGTTCGTGGCGTACGAGCCCAGCGGGCGCCATCCGTTCTGGAGAAAAATCCCGCAAAATCAGCAGCGCACGAGAAATCGGTCAGCCGACCGTAAGCTGCAGGGCGCCACTGGGCAAGCCGGGTGTGCGGTCCAAACCAACGCGATCATCCCTTCGGTATCGTGGTGTCGGAATATCTTACACGGCGCTGAACTCGGTCCGGCGCGCGTCAACGTGACGCGCGTCATGCTTCTGTTTCAATTGAATACTTTGACTCCGCCAGCGACATGGCCCAAGTTTTGCTTATTGCTCGCCAGACGGAAGAAGGCGCCGTCCATGCGAATGCGCCTTGCGATTGACAAGTGGCCACCGCTGCGAGGGTCAAAGCCGCGTCCTTTCCGCAAGACCTGGCCCGGATTTGATGGGCCGAATCTCTCCAGTCTGGAGTCATTTCTTCATTTCGAACTCGCAGGAGAAGCACCTTGAAATCCATCGTCGATCGGGCAAGTCGCCGGCTCATGCTGGCCTGCGGTCTGCTGGTTCTAGCGCTGCCGGTGGTTCACGCGGACGTTATTCCGTCGGGCACTACCTACTTGACTGGGTTCGGCAGTGGTACCGCCACCTTCGTCACGGATGGTACTTCCAACACCATCCGCTTTGGCGAACAGACGCGCGTCGCCACCTGCCTGGACGGCGTCATCGGCAGGGATGCGCCGCTCGGCTCGATTGTCGACGGCAGCAGCAACACGATCATCTTTGGACCTTCGATGTTCCTGAGCCTGCAGGTCGGGCAGTCGCTCGCCTATCAGCCGATCGGCAACATCCAGGACGGCACGTCGAACACGATCTTCATCGGCGAGAACGAGCCTGGCAGGAGATGTTTTTCGGGCGAAACCGCGATCATCGACGTCGGTAACGCCGTCGTCGACGGGACCAGCAACACGATCGAATTCGGCGAGAACTCGCGCTTCGATGTCTGTTTCCGCCAGGTCAGCGTCGGACGCATCGTCGACGGCACCAGCAATACGCTTGAGTTTGGCGAAGTGACGAGCAGCCCGGTCTGTTTTGCGGACGTGCGAGTCGGCACGCCGGCAGTCGCGACGGTCGCCGAAGGCAGCACCCTGGGCTTGCTTGCCATCGGCCTGGCCGCTCTCGCGAGGCGTCGCCGCGTCCGCTCCGGACCACTCTAGATCAGGGAACTCGACAGGGCTGCTCCGCACAAGGGCGCGTGCGGCAATCCTTCACGCAGTCTCGGAAAACCGGGCGAGCGCGTGTTCGATCTCGCCGACGTCGGCAGGCCGGACGAGACGCGCGACTTCCCTGCCACGGTGCAGGAAGACAAGAGTAGGCCAGAGCTTGACGCGGAACGAACGTCCCAGGGGAAGGCCGGGGCCGTCTTCGATCCTGATGTGGCCGAGCTGTGGATGACCGGCCAGGACCTGGGCGATCAGGGGCTGGGCGGCACGGCAGTAGCCGCACCACGCGGCGCCGAACTCGATGATCGTGGGTTCTTCGAGGGCGTCGATCTCGATGCGTGAGGGTTCGCCCCCCGACGGGAATGCTGAAGCGTTCATGGACTCTCCTGGGCCAGCGGTTGCAAATCTGCCCGCAAGCTTAGCATTGCCGGGCGCCCTGGTCGCGGCAAGACGCTGGCGGTGGCGGTCGCAGGTGGTGTAGTGTTGCACGTCGCAGGGAACCGAAGAATTCCACCGACGACGTGGTTTCAAGCGGCTGTCCGGTTTGCTGAAAATCGCGCTGGAAACGCGGCGCCGCAGCAGCCCGCACGTCGTTGCGAGGAGGCGTCGCCGGAAGTCTTATCAGGAAGGCAGCTCGACAAGAGATGACTCTGAGAATCGACCTAAGAAGCGCGATTCTGGCGCTCTCCGACGCCCTCGATCTGGTCGGCGTCAACGACTTCCAGCACGGGAAACGGGTGGCGATGATCGCTCGCGAGACGGCGCTGCTGCTCGGCCTTCCGGAACGACGCCTGGACCGGCTGGTCTGTGCCTGCCTGCTGCACGATATCGGCGTCTCGTCGACCGCCGAACACCGGCGCCTGCTGCGTGAAGCCGACTGGGACCACCGGCATGCGCACTGCGAAACCGGCTATCGCCTGTTGCAGCCGTTTGCGCATCTGGCGCAGCTGGCGCCAGCCATCCGCTACCACCATACGCGCTGGGTCGATCTGCCCGGCGACCTCGACGAGGCCGACGCGCTGGACGCCAATCTGATCCTGCTCGCCGATCGGGTCGACGCGATGGTCCTCAGCCGCGGGCTGGACAATCCGCTCTTCAGGCGTGCGGGGATCAGCGAGGAAATTGCCGCGCTCGCCGGCCGCGAACTGTCGCCGGCGGTGGTCGAGGCGTTTCTCGCCGCGGCTGGCCGCGAGGCGTTCTGGATCGCACTGGTGCCGCGTCATGTGCAGCGTTATCTGCTCGATGTGCCGCTGAGCGACTGGCGGCTGACCATCGACTTCCCCCAGTTTGGTCACGTGGCGCGCCTGATTTCGAGCATTGTTGACGCCAAGAGCCACTTTACGGCGGCGCATTCGCTGGGCGTTGCCCAGCTTGCCCGCTATCTCGGCGAGCGCGTCGGCCTGGCGGGCGATTCCCTGGCCGAGGTCGAGGTGGCCGGGCTGATGCACGACGTCGGCAAGCTCTGCGTTCCCGACGAGATCGTCGAAAAGCCCGCCCAGCTGACGCCGCTGGAGTTTTCGGTGATGGAGCGGCACAGCTTCGAAACCTACCAGATCCTGCGCCACATTCCCGGCCTCGAAGAGGTCGCCGAGTGGGCGGCTTTTCATCACGAGGCGCTTAACGGTCAGGGTTATCCGTTCCGCCGCGGCGCTGACCAATTGTCGATCGAGGCGCGTATCGTGGCCGTCGCCGATGTCTTTCAGGCGCTCGCGCAGGAGCGTCCTTACCGCGGCGCCCAACCAGCCGCCGAGATTTCGCGCTTGCTGGGCGATTTCGTCGCCAAAGGGGTTCTCGACGGCGACCTCGTGGCGCTGGCCTGCGACGATCTGGACAGCAGCTGGCGGGCGGCGACGCCGTCGCCAATGGCGAGTCCCTGTGCAGCCCCCGACGGCGGCGAAGGGCTGGCCGCGCTGCAGCGCTCTCAGTCCGCCTCGACCCAGTGACGACAGCGTCCGACCGCCCGGCGCCAGCCATGGAGCAGCGTCGCGCGCTGGTCGTCGGACATGCCCGGTTCAAAGCAGCGTTCGGCACGCCAGAGCGAAGTCAGCTCGTCTTCGTCGTGCCAGAAATCCACCGCCAGCCCTGCCAGGTAAGCGGCGCCCAGCGCCGTGGTCTCGGTGATCTGCGGACGGACGACCGGTACTCCGAGCAGGTCGGCCTGGAACTGGAGCAGGAGATTGTTGCGTGCAGCGCCGCCGTCGACGCGCAATTCGCGCAGGCGATTGCCGGCGTCCGTCTCCATGGCCTGCAGCACGTCGGCGCTCTGGAAGGCGATCGCCTCGAGCGCCGCGCGGGCGACATGTGCGCGCGTGCTGCCGCGGGTCATGCCGAGCAGGGCGGCGCGGGCATAAGGGTCCCAGTACGGCGCGCCGAGGCCGGCATGGGCGGGGACCAGGTAGACGCCGCCGCTGTCGGGAACCGAAGCGGCCAGGGCCTCGATTTCGTCGGAGCTTGAAATCAGCCCGAGGCCATCGCGCAACCACTGCACGGTGGCGCCGGCCATGAAGATGCTGCCTTCGAGCAGGTAGGTGGTCTGCCCGAGTTGCCGCCAGCCGATCGTCGCCAGCATGCGCTGGCCCGAGTCCATCGCCTGCTGGCCGGTGTTCAGCAACACGAAACAGCCTGTTCCGTAGGTGTTCTTGGCCATCCCGGGGGCCAGGCACGCCTGGCCGAAGGTCGCCGCCTGCTGGTCGCCGGCGATGCCGGCGAGCGCAATCGGCGCGCCGAGCAGTGCGCTGTCTATCTGCGTGATGACGCCACTACTGTCGACGACCTGGGGAAGCACGGCGGGCGGAATGTCGAGCAGGGCCAGCAGTTGCTCGTCCCAGCACTGTCGCCGGATATCGAAGAGGAGGGTGCGCGAGGCGTTCGACGCGTCGGTGACATGGACTCGACCGCCCGACAGCTGCCAGGACAGCCAGCTGTCGATGGTGCCGAAAGCCAGCTCGCCGCGTTCGGCGCGCTGACGCGCGCCAGGGGTGTGGTCGAGCAGCCATTTCAACTTGGTGCCCGAGAAGTAGGCGTCGATGACCAGTCCGGTTCGTTGCCGAAACAGTTCGGCATGGCCGGCGCGCAGGAGGGCGTCGCAGGTTCCTGCCGTGCGCCGATCCTGCCAGACGATCGCCCGCTGCAGCGGTTCGCCGCTGAGACGGTCCCAGAGCAGCGTCGTCTCGCGCTGGTTGGTGATGCCGATGGCGGCAATCTGGCTGGCGCCGATGGCGTTGTCGCGCAGTACCGCCTGGGCGACGGCGAGCTGCGTCTGCCAGATCTCCCTGGCGTCGTGTTCGACCCAGCCCGCTTGCGGGTAGTGCTGGGTGAATTCCTGCTGCGCGGCGGCGACGATGCCGCCATCGCGGGCGAAGACGATGGCGCGGGAACTGGTTGTCCCCTGGTCGAGTGCGAGAATGTATTGTTGGCGGGCGGTCGGTTTCATCGGGTAATCCCTCGTCGATCAGGGCGGCGGAGTCACGCCGGAGTCGCTTCAGAAGACGGACAATAAAACACGTTAATCCGTTTGCATAGGCCGTAGGGGCCTGAACGTGCCTCCGCCGATCTTGGCACCGCCGCGCCACAACAAGCTGCACGTCATTGCGAAGAGGCGTAGCCGACGTGGCGATCCAGAGGTTTGGTTTTTCGCTTCGCTGATCGAGCGCACCAGCAGTCAGACAATGGAACTGGATTGCCGCGTCGGCTACGCCTTCTCGCAATGACGGTGGCTGGGAAACGGTTGCCCGGACTGGGCGACCACGGTAGCGGTCTGCAGCAGCTCTATCCTGACGCATTTCAGGCGCTGGCTTTGACGACCAGTGAGGGTATGGCCCAAGGTGATACCTTGCTTGAGTGATTTGTTGTAAATAACTATGATTACATTTCAATCACAAGTAGATCGAGCTGTCCGGCAAACGAAGGAGATTTCGCAATGGCACAGACCGAAACCAAAGTGCTGACCGCACACGTTCCCATCCCCTTGGCCGAGAAGGTCGATCAGATGGCCGCTCGGCTTGAAAGGTCGCGCGGCTGGATCATCAAACAAGCGCTGTCGGCCTGGATCGACCAGGAGGAAGAGCGCAGTCGACTGACCCGCGAGGCACTGGCCGATGTGGATGCCGGCCGGGTCATCGACCACCAAGCCGTGCAGGCATGGGCGGATAGCCTCAGCTCCGACACGCCATCGCCGGTGCCGCGCTGATGGACCTGAAATGGACCAGCAAGGCGCTCTCCGACCTGGCTCGTCTACACGACTTCATGGCCCCGGTAAACCAGCCGGCGGCTGCGCGCACCGTACAGGCGCTAGCGGCCGCGCCGTCTGCCTTGCTGGCCAACCCACGCATCGGCGAACGGATTGATGAGTTCGAGCCGCGCGAGGTGCGCCGGATTCTCGTGGGGCATTACGAGATGCGCTATGAACTTACGGAAACCACCATCTACGTGCTGCGGCTGTGGCACACCCGAGAGGGTCGCTGACAGGCCCCCCTGCCGCCAACTCTGAAACACTCCTGCAGGGCGACTCTGAGGACGGCCAGAAGCACTGAGCCTTGCTGGCGTGCTTTGTTCTTCATTCTCAGAGACGACCCCAAGCTGCGCAAGAACGCCGAAGGTCCTGGCAGTGCTTGCTGCTGCGCCTGCCTACTCCTTGACGATCAGTTCGGCGATCCAGCGCTTGAGCTCGCCGATCGCCGGGTCGTAGCGCTCGCAGGCCATCAGGCTCTGCCCGAAGACGTAGGCGTAGAGCAGCAGGCTGCGGCTCTTTGCCTCTTCGTCGGAGACGCCGCGGCGGACAAACAACTGGCGGGTGCATTGCAGTCGCCAGCTGTCGACTTCCTCGACGATGGCGGCCGCCTGGGCGTCGCGTCGGGCCCATTCGCGAACCGCCAGCTCGATCGAGATTCCCTTGCGGTTGCGCGTCGCGCCATAGACGTCGATCAGGTGCAGCAGCTGTTCGCGTTCGCGGCCGGGGCTGGCTCCGGTCTGCTTGTCGATGTCGCGGATGCGCCCGTCGCGCCAGGTTTGGAGGACACCGTCGACCAGATCCTGGCGGTCCTTGAAGTGCCAGTAGAAACTGCCTTTGGTGACCCCGAAGTTCTTGGCCAGGACTTCGATGCGCATACCCTGCACGCCCTGTTCGGCGAGAACGTCAATGGCCGCTTCGATCCATTCGTTGCGGTCGAGGGTGACGCGGGCGCTGCTCTTGTCGGCTTTCATCGCTGTCTGCTTCCTTCTCTGGTCTCGCGCGGCGCGCCAGCGCGACGGGTCAACTTCCCCTGCCCGGGCCGCTGGCCGCGGTCCGGCACAGCCTGGCGCACGTCATCCATACGACAAGGTATGGCGTATTGTCCGGTCAGCGTTCGGCAATGTCAAACGCTGACGGCGCGATCGACCCGCCGTGACCATACTGCAGGGCGGGGCTTTTCTGAATGGCTCAAGTGAGGCAATATTGCTGGCTAGCGTTGCTCTGGCGTCGCCGCCGCTATTGACAGCCGTTTTGCCATACGGTACCGTACGCCATCCATACGACAGAGTATGGCCTGTTGTCCGGTCAACGGTCGGCACTGTCATCCGCGGGCTGGTCCCTCGGCTGCGTTTGCTGTCGATTACCTTGAAGTGATAAAGGAGAAGGTTTTGAAGATTCTCGTTCCAGTCAAACGAGTGGTGGATTACAACGTCAAAGTGCGCGTCAAGGCCGACGGCAGCAACGTTGATCTGGCCAACGTCAAGATGTCGATGAACCCCTTCGACGAGATTGCCATTGAAGAGGCCGTGCGTCTCAAGGAAGCCGGGATCGCCAGCGAAGTGGTCGCCGTTTCGGCCGGCGTGACCAACTGCCAGGAAACCCTGCGTACGGCGATGGCCATTGGCGCCGACCGCGGCATCCTGATCCAGACCGATGTCGAGCTGCAGCCGCTCGCCGTCGCCAAGCTGCTCAAGGCGCTGTGCGAGAAGGAGCAGCCGCAGATCGTTCTCTGCGGCAAGCAGGCGATCGACGACGACGCCAACCAGACCGGACAGATGCTGGCCGGCATGATGAACTGGCCGCAGGCGACGTTCGCCTCCAAGATCGTCGTTGCCGGTGAGCAGGCGACGGTCACCCGCGAAATCGACGGCGGTCTGGAAACCATCGAAGTCGCCCTGCCGGCGGTGTTGACCTCCGACCTGCGCCTGAACGAGCCGCGCTACGCGACGCTGCCGAACATCATGAAGGCCAAGCGCAAGCCGCTCGAAACGACCAATCCGGAAGCGCTGGGCGTCGACGTCACGCCGCGTCTGAAAACCCTCAAGGTCGCCGAACCGCCGAAGCGCAGCGCGGGCATCAAGGTGGCTGACGCCGCTGACCTGGTGATGAAACTCAAGACTGAAGCGAAGGTGATCTGATCATGGCCATACTCGTCATTGCTGAACACGACAATTCCTCGATCAAGCCGGCGACGCTCAACGCGGTAACCGCGGCGAGCAAGATCGGTGCTGAGGTGCATCTGCTGGTGGCCGGCAGCGCCTGCGCGCCGGCGGCCGACGCAGCGGCAAAGATCGCCGGTGTGGGCAAGGTCCTGCTTGCCGACGCTGCGCAGTTCGCCGACCAGTCGCCCGAGAATCTTGCCGCACTGGTGGTCGCCAACGCGGCGGCCTATGGTCACATCGTCGCTGCCGCAACGACGGTCGGCAAGAACTTCATGCCCCGCGTTGCCGCGTTGCTCGACGTGGCGCAAATCTCCGAGATTGTCGCCGTCGAAACGCCGGATACCTTCGTCCGCCCGATCTACGCCGGCAACGTCCTGGCTACCGTGCAGTCGAGCGACGCCATCAAGGTGATCACCGTGCGTGCGACCGCCTTTGAAGCAGCGGGCGAGGGGGGCAGCGCGGCCGTGGAAAACCTGGCGGCTGCTGCCGATCTCGGAAAGAGCAAGTTGGTCAATCGCGAGTTGACCAAGTCCGAGCGGCCCGAACTCACCGCCGCCAAGATCATCGTCTCGGGCGGCCGTGGCATGGGCAACGGCGACAATTTCCATCGGCTGCTCGAGCCGCTGGCCGACAGGCTGGGCGCTGCGCTGGGGGCGTCGCGCGCGGCGGTCGATGCCGGCTACGTTCCCAACGACTACCAGGTCGGCCAGACCGGCAAGATCGTCGCGCCACAGCTCTATATCGCCGTCGGCATCTCGGGTGCGATTCAGCATCTGGCCGGGATGAAGGACAGCAAGGTGATCGTGGCCATCAACAAGGACGCCGAGGCGCCGATCTTCCAGGTCGCCGATTACGGTCTGGTCGGCGACCTCTTCGAGGTCCTGCCGGCGTTGCTCGCCGAACTCGGCTGAGCAAAGGCGGGCGGCGGGCAGCGTGAACCTGCCGGACGGCCTGCTGGGCGGAGGCTGGATTCTGCTCTCCTGGCTCCTTTTCGTCGGGGTCGCGCTGGTTGCCGTGCGGCGGGCGCCATGGCGGGTTCTGGCCGACAGCGCACGCCTGAACGCCTTCCTGGCGACGATCGTTGCCCTTATCGTCCTCTGGCACCTGCAGGCCGGGGTCAGGCCTGGTCTCTCGCTGCACCTGCTCGGAGCAACGGTGTTCACCCTGTGCTTCGGCTGGGCGCTGGCCTTCATCGGTCTCTGCCTGGTGCTGGTCGGGGTCGGGCTGAACGGTTTTGCCGGCTGGCAGTCGTTTGCCGTCAACGCCCTCCTGATGGCTGGCGTCGGTGTCGCGGTGAGTCATGTGCTGCATCGTCTCGTCGATCGGCTGCTGCCGCGCCATATTTTTGTCTACATCTTCTGCAAGGGCTTCTTTGCCTCGGCGCTGGCGCTGATCGCGGTCGGTCTGAGCGCGTGCGCGCTGCTGGTGCTCAGCGGGACTTACTCGGCCGATTACCTGGCTGGCGAGTATCTGCCGTATTTTCTGCTGCTCGGTTTTTCCGAGGCCTGGCTGTCGGGAATGATGGCCACGCTGTTTGCCGTTTTCAGACCGGAACTTCTCGCCGATTTCGACGATGCGCAGTTCCTCGGACGAAAATGAATTGCCGTCTGACACGCCTTTCCGATCGCACCGCATACGCTACGGCTGCGCCATGCTGAGCGCCGGCAGAAAGCGCTGCCCCTGGGACTGCCGCGGCCTGAACGCCGCAGCGGTGGCGGCACTGATCCTGCTGGCTGCCGGTGCCGATGGCAGTGAAGTGCCGGAACAGAGCCCGGCGCTGGGGCGAAAGGCGCCGGCTGACGCAGGCCTGACTTTGCGCCTGAGCAGGGAATTGTCCCTGCCGGCGGGACGTGCTTCGACCAGCGAGCTCGGTCGCGACCTGCTGCGACTGCAACGGAGGACGCTGCAGATGCTCGGCGACCGGGATCACGCGCCACAGGCGCTGACCGAAAAGCTGGTCTGGCTGGAGGCGGATCTTGCCGAGCTGAAGAGGGTGGAGGCCCGCCTCGCCGCTGAAGCGGGTGCTTCGCCGGCAACGCGTCCCGCGGCGAAGTCTGCGCCGCCCACCGCAGCGCCGGCGACGGCTGGCCAGCGGCCAGCGGAAGCGGCAGTGGGCGTCGAGGCTTGGGCCTTGTACGCTGCCCTGGCTGTACTCGGCTTGTTGGCCAGCGGGTGGTTCTTCCGCCGTCGGCGTGCCGCCCGGCAAAGACGCGCTTCGTCGCGCCAGGCGGCAAGCGAGCACGGCGGGAAGCGGGCCACGCCGTCGCGGACGGCCAGGGAGGCCGCAGCGTCGGCGAGCATGGCGCCGTGGGGGACGCGCGAGTGAGTCGAAGTGCGGCCAAGCGGCGGCCTGCCGGTGGGCGAAGAGAACGGTTTTTTTTGATTGAGATCAGGGCAGTGCGCGCAAGCCCCTGCCCGCTTGAATAGCACCCCCCAAGACGGTCATGACGCTGATGATCGTTGTCCTCGCAAGTCAAAGGAGAATGAAATGAGTGAATACATTGCCCCCATCCGCGATATGCAGTTCGTGCTCAAGGAGCTCGCCGGGCTCGACCAGGTGGCCCAGCTGCCGGGCTGCGAAGAAGCAACGCCTGATCTCGTCGACGCCGTTCTCGAGGAGGCTGCCCGGTTTGCCGAGGAAGTGCTGTCACCACTCAATATCCCGGGTGACCTGGAAGGGGCCAGGTGGCACAACAAGGCGGTGACCATGCCGGCCGGTTTCAAGCAGGCGTACAAGCTCTTTGCCGACAGCGGCTGGACGGCGCTGGCTTGCGAGCCGGAGTGGGGTGGCCAGGGCCTGCCCAAGGTGGTGGCGGCGGCGGTCGCCGAGATGTGGAAGTCGGCCAATCACTCGTTTTCCCTTTGCCCGCTGCTCACCAACGGGGCCATCGAGGCGCTGGTGCTCACCGGCTCCGAGAAGCTGAAGAAGGACTATCTGGAGAAGATGGTCAGCGGCGAGTGGACCGGGACGATGAATCTCACCGAGCCCAACGCCGGCTCCGACCTGGCCGCCGTGCGCACCCGCGCCGAGCCGCAGGCCGACGGCAGCTACAAGGTCTTCGGGCAGAAGATCTTCATCACCTACGGCGACCACGACATGGCCGAGAACATCGTCCATCTGGTGCTGGCACGGACGCCGACTGCGCCCGAAGGCGTCAAGGGCATTTCGCTCTTCGTCGTGCCGAAGTTCATGGTCAACGACGACGGCAGCCTCGGCGAACGCAACGACGCCTATTGCGTATCGATCGAACACAAGCTCGGCATTCACGCCAGCCCGACGGCGATCATGGCTTTCGGCGACCATAGTGGCGCCGTCGGCTACCTGGTCGGCGAGGAGAATCGCGGTCTCGAGTACATGTTCATCATGATGAACGCCGCGCGCTTCGGCGTCGGCCTGGAAGGCGTTGCCGCTTGCGAGCGCTCGTATCAGCGCGCGCGCGACTACGCCCGCGACCGTATCCAGTGCACCGATGTCGGCGTACGCGGCGGCCCGAAGGTGCCGATCATCGTCCATCCGGATGTGCGCCGCATGTTGATGACCATGCGCGCGCACGCCGAAGCGACACGGGCCCTGGCCTACGTCGTCGCCGCGGCACACGACGCCGCCGTCCACCATCCCGACGCCAACGAGCGCAAGCGCAACCAGGCTTTCGTCGACCTGATGATCGGGGTGGTCAAGGGCTGGAGCACCGAGAGCGGGGTGACCATGGCCTCGATGGGCATCCAGGTCCATGGCGGCATGGGTTACGTCGAGGAAACCGGCGCCGCGCAGCACCTGCGCGACGCGCAGATCTCGACGATCTACGAAGGCACCACCGCCATTCAGGCCAACGACGTGATCGGGCGCAAGATCGGGCGCGAGGGGGGGGCCACGCTACAGGCGCTGATTGCCACCATGCGTGCTCTTGACGCCGAGCTGGCCGAACTCGCCGGCGAGGCAGGCAGTCATCTTGTCGCCATCCGCAAGCGCCTGGCGGCGGGTATCGACGCGCTGGCCGAAGCCGGCGACTGGATCGTCGCCACCTATCGTGATGACGTTCGCGCCGCCTCTGCCGGTTCCGTCCCGTTCCTGACCTTGCTCGGCATCGTCGCCGGTGGTTGGCAGATGGCACGCGCCGCCCTGATCGCCCAGCGCAGGATAGACGGCGGCGACGCCGATCCCTTCTACGCGGCGAAGGTGGTCACCGCGCGTTTCTACGCCGACCACCTCCTGTCGCGTGCCGGCGGCCTGGCGAGCAGCATCACCGACGGCGCCGTCGGCGTGATGGCGTTGCCGGAAGACATGTTCTGAGCAGCTTCAGCGAGCCAGCCGGCCGGCTGGCTGACCGCCTTGCGCACGCGCCGGCGATCGTCGATCGCCGGTGCGCCCGATCATCAGCCGCCGGGGTTCGACCGACCACAGGAAACGCAATGCCAACAAGCCAACGCAAGCTCGTCCAGACCAGCCTGATGTCCATTCGCTGGGGCGACATGGACGCCTACGGACACGTCAACAACACCGTCTATTTCCGCTACATGGAGCAGTGCCGCGTCGAGTATCTCGAAACGCTGGGCTTCAAGGTGCTGCCGCGGGGCACGGCGCCGGTGATCATCAACGCCGCGTGCACCTTCCTGGTACCGCTGAACTACCCCGGAATGCTCGAAGTACGCATGTTCTGTGGTCATCCCGGGCGCAGCAGCGTGCAGACGCATTACGAGATTCGCCTGCAAGACAATGAAACACTCTACGCCACAGGCGACGCAAAAATCGTCTGGATGGACGTGGCCAGCGGCAAGTCGGCGCCGATTCCGGACGAGTGGCGGGCGCAGCTGTCGTAAACGCATTTTCCAGTCGCAGCAAGGAGGAGGGGTGATGGATCAGCAGGCTCTCTGGCGCCCAGGCGCCGAACGTATCGGCAGCGCCAGGCTCAGCGCTTTCATGGCCGCCGTCAATGCGCGCTGGAACGCTGGCTGCAGCGACTACCCCAGCCTCTGGCGCTGGTCGGTGGCCAATCCCGAAGCGTTCTGGACCTCGGTCTGGGACGACTGCGGAGCCCTCGGCGAGCGCGGCGAGACGGTTCTCGAAGACGGCGATCGCATGCCCGGCGCGCGCTGGTTCCCGCAAGCCCGCCTCAACTACGCACGGAATCTGCTGCGCCGCCGGGACGACTCCGACGCGCTGGTCTTCTGGGGCGAAGACCAGGTCAGGCGGCGTCTCCCGAATGCCGAGCTGTACGCGCAGGTATCACGGTGCGCGCAGGCGCTGCAAGCCGTCGGCGTCGGCCGCGGCGATCGCGTCGCTGCCTACCTGCCGAACATGCCCGAGGCGCTGATCGCCATGCTGGCCACGGCTTCGCTGGGCGCCATCTGGTCGTCGGCGTCGCCCGACTTCGGGGTCCAGGGCGTGCTCGACCGCTTCGGCCAGATCGAGCCCAAGGTGCTGCTCTGCGTCGACGGCTACTGGTACAACGGCAAACGCGTCGACTGCATGGCCAGGAACGCGCAGATCGCCGCAGAGATGCCGACCGTCGAGCGTTGCGTCGTCGTTTCCTACCTCGACGCTGCCCCGGACGTGGCGGCGATCCGCCACGGCCAGCGCTACGCCGACTTCATCGCGCCCTGCCAGGCCGGCGAGATCGACTTCGTGCCACTGCCTTTCGAGCACCCGCTGTTCATCATGTTTTCCTCGGGAACCACCGGCGTTCCCAAGTGCATCGTGCACTGCCACGGCGGCGCGCTGCTGCAACACCTCAAGGAACACCAGCTGCACGGCGACGTGAAGCCGGGCGACCGCGTCTTCTACTTCACCACCTGCGGCTGGATGATGTGGAACTGGCTGGTCTCGGGCCTCGCCTCGCAGGCGACGCTGCTCCTCTACGACGGTTCGCCGTTCATTGCCGGTGCTTCGGGAAAGGCCGGAACGATCCTCTTCGACTACGCCGACGCCGAGCGGATGACGCACTTCGGCACCTCCGCCAAGTTCATCGACGCGCTTGCCAAGACCGGCCTGAAGCCGCGCGCGACGCACCGGCTGGAGGCGTTGCGGGCAATGTTCTCGACCGGCAGCCCGCTGGCGCCGGAAAGCTTCGACTACGTCTATGGCGATATCAAGGCCGACCTGTTGCTGGCGTCGATTTCCGGCGGCACCGACATCCTCTCCTGCTTCGCGCTCGGCTGCCCGATCCTGCCCGTTTTCCGCGGCGAACTGCAATGTCGCGGCCTGGGAATGGCGGTCGACGTCTTCGACGACGACGGCCAGCCGATTCCTGCCGGCCGTGGCGAGCGCGGCGAGCTCGTCTGCACCGCGCCGTTCCCGGCCATGCCGATCGGTTTCTGGAACGACCCGGACGGCGCCAAGTACCACGGCGCGTACTTCGACCGCTTCGCGAACACCTGGTGCCACGGCGACTTCGTCGAACTGACGGCCCACGATGGGATGATCATTCACGGCCGCTCCGACGCCGTCCTCAACCCCGGCGGCGTGCGTATCGGCACCGCCGAGATCTATCGCCAGGTCGAGCAACTGCCGGAAGTCGTCGAGTCGCTGGTCATCGGCCAGGAGTGGCAGCACGACGTGCGCGTCGTGCTGTTCGTCAAGCTGCGCGAGGGAATCAGCCTCGACGACGCGCTGATCGAACGTATCAAGCAGCAGGTGCGCCAGAACACGACGCCGCGGCACGTGCCGGCAAAGGTGCTGCAGGTCGCCGACATTCCGCGCACCAAGAGCGGCAAGATCGTCGAACTGGCCGTGCGCCACGTCGTCCATGGCCGGCCGGTGAAGAACGTCGAGGCACTGGCCAACCCGGAAGCGCTGGCGTACTTCTGCGATCGAGTTGAATTGAGCCGCTGACCGCCCGGGCAGGGCGCGTCCTCAGGTCCAACAGAGGCAACCCGCGAACCGAGTCCTTTTCGCCCCCCGCGATTGGGTCAAGCGAGGTGAGGGCAAGAGCTATCCTCGGCGCTCTCGCGACGCTATGGCGAACGGCTGGAATTGTCGACTGATTCCTTCTCACGGTAGTGACCAGCGAGCAACCCTTCGCCCGTGATCTCTACGGCGTGACGATTCCGCGCGCTGTGCACACGGACATCATCCAGGGCCGCGACAAGCAGTTCGGCTACGGTGGCAGGACGGTCGAATCCACGCTTCCGGGGCGCTGACAAGCCGCTTGCTTACCCGGGAGCTGGGAACGTGACCGCATTTATGACGGGGTCGCGACTGCCACCGCCTCGCCAAGCGTCTGCAGCGCCGCCATCGGCGGCGCTTCGGCAAGGTAGATCATGCCGGTGGGCACCTGGCTGATTTCTCCGGGTAGCGTCTGCACGACCAGATCGGCGGTGTGCGCCGATTGCTCGACGACCCGCCGCGGCATCAGGGTCCATCCCAGGCCGACGGAAACACAACCGAGAATCCCGTCCAGCGTTCCGAACTCCATGGCCTCGGCGACGGCGTGGCCGCTGGCGCGCTGCCAGGCGAGGGCGCGTGTGCGATAGGCGCAGCCTTCGCGGAAGAGGATCAGCGGCTGCAACCGCGGATCGGTGTCGGCAGCATGAACGAGCACCAGTTCCTCGATGACCAGTTCATCGAAGCGCAGATCCGGGTGTTCGATCGGACCGGCGACGATGGCGCAATCGAGCTTGTGGGTCAGCACCTTGTTGACCAGCGTTGCGCTGGTGTCGGTCTCGATGCGCAGTTCGAGGCGGGGATGCCTGGCGCGGACGGCCTTCAGCGCCAGCGGCAGATGCAGCGCGGCAAAGGTCTCCATGCTGCCAATGCGCAGTTCGCCGACACCGTCGCCGACCAGACGAACGGCGGCGCCGCTCTCGCGTTCGAGGTGCAGCATGCGGCGCGCGTAATCGAGCAGCACCCGGCCGGCGGGAGCCAGCGCCACACCACGCCCGCTGCGGAAGAAGAGCGCCGCGCCCAGTTCTTCCTCGAGCCGGCGGATGCGGCTGGTGACGTTTGACTGGACGGTGTTCAGCTTGCGTGAGGCGGCCAGAACGCCGCCTTCATCGACGACGGCGGTGAAGGTGCGCAGTGCGATCAGCTCCATCGACATATCTCCATTACAGAATTGACTAATCTAGACTATTCATTTGTGGAGACAGTTTATAGCAGTTATCGTTTGGCCATCAACTCAAAAGGACGTCTGGACATGAACGAGCAGAAAGAACGCCTGGAACGTTTTCATGTGCTGGGCGCCGGTATCTGCAGCCTGATGCTGGTCCTCGGCGTCGCCCGCTTCGCCTATACGCCACTGCTGCCGCTGATGCAGCAACAGGCGGGACTGGGCGTCGGGGCGGCCGCCTGGCTGGCGGCGATTAACTATGCCGGTTACCTGAGCGGCGCCGTGGTGGCTTCACTGATCAGCGACCTGGTGCTCAAGGATCGCCTCTACCGGATCGGCCTGGTCGTCGCCGTGCTCAGCACCGCGCTCATGGGCCTGACCACCGACGTGGCCATCTGGGCGCTGTCGCGTTTCGTCGCCGGCCTGAGCAGCGCCGCCGGCATGCTGCTGGGCACGGGGCTGATCCTCAACTGGCTGATTCGGCACAATCATCGCAGCGAACTCGGTATTCACTTTTCGGGGATCGGCCTGGGAATTGCCGGCTGTGCGGCGGCGGTGGCGCTGATGAGTCATTGGCTGGACTGGCGCGAACAGTGGTTTGCATTTACGCTGATCGGCAGTCTGCTGCTCATCCCGGCGCTGCGCTGGCTGCCGGCACCCGATCGCAGCACGTTTACCAAGGGCGGGCAGCAGATGCTCGACAATCCTCCGAGCGCGGCTTTCATGCGCCTGCTGATGGCGGCCTATTTCTGCGCCGGCTTCGGCTACGTGGTCAGCGCGACCTTCATCGTCGCCATCATCGACCACCTGCCCGGTCTGGCGGGACGCGGCACGCTGGTCTTCCTGGCGCTCGGTGCGGCGGCTGCGCCGGCGTGCATCGTCTGGGACCTGATCGCCCGGCGGACCGGCGAGTTGAACGCCCTGATCCTCGCCGCCGTGTTGCAGATCGTCGGCATTCTCCTGCCGGTGATGGGCGACGGCCTGGTGGCGGCGCTGGCCGGCGCCTTGCTCTTTGGCGGCACCTTCATCGGCATGGTGAGCCTGGTGTTGACCATGGCCGGGCGCTACTATCCGACGCGCCCGGCTAAGATGATGGGCAAGATGACGCTTTCCTACGGGGCCGCGCAGATCATCGCACCGGCGGTCACCGGCTGGCTCGCCGGCAGCCTCGGTAGCTACGCTGCCGGTCTGCACCTGGCGGCCGCAGTGATGGCCGTTGGTACGTTATTGTTGCTGCTGCTCAAGTTTGTCGAGCGCCGCGACCTGTCGCTGAGCGCTGCTGTCACCGGAACCTGTCCGCAGAGCTGAGCAAGCGTTCGCTAGGGCTGGCTGACGGGTTGCGCCCGCTGGCGCTGGCGCGACGAACCGTGCTTGCAGCTTTCCACTTTCCGGTTTCCGGATCACGCTGGAGACCTCGATACCGTCATGTGGATAGCTCAGCGAGCTCGGCCCTGGTAGCGACGTCTATTTCTTGGCGTCCTTGGCGGCGTCCTGGACGCTCTCACCTGCTTTTTCGATCTGCTGGCCGACCTTCTCGACCGCTTTGTCCATTTCCTTGCCAGCCTTCTCTGCCGGGCCTTCCTGTTTCTGGCAGGCAGGCAAGGTCAGCAGCAGGGCACTGACGCCGATGAGCAAGGCTGTGCTGACAGTTTTTCCGAGTTTCATTGCTGCGCTCTCCTGGTGGACCATCTAGTTGTAGTGCTGCATCCTTGATGAGACTTTCGGCAACCACCCAACACCCAACACCCGCCATCATGGCGACAAGGCGAAGCCCATGCGGCAATCCAGAGGTGTGGCCTTTCGCGTTATCAATGAAGGCGGCGGGGAAATAGTGAGAGGATGGAACTGGATTGCCACGTCGGCTGCGCCTCCTCGCAATGACGTGTGGGCTGGGGGGTGGCGCCGCATTCCCGACGCGGCTTTCAGCAAGCCTGACAGCGGCGCGAAACCCTCGGGGTAGGCGGAAGCTATTTGTTCCATACAGCGTGGCAACACTGCAGTTGCTGTCACGGGTGTGACCCACGGCGCAAGGTCGTGGCGGGCCGACGACAATGAGCCAGTGATGTGTGCCGGCCCGGTAGGGACGGCGTATGGCAGGTCGACCGTCATTTGCTGACTTCGTGGCCGACGACGCCGCCAACGGCTGCGCCACCGACGGTTCCGAGCACACTGCCGCCCGTAAGGACGGCACCGCCAACGGCACCGACGCCCGCGCCAACGGCGGTGTTCTTGCCCTGCGTCGACATGCCCGAACAACCACCGAGGGCGAACAGTATGGCTATGGCAACTGCACCGAAGGTGATTCTTTGCGTCTTTTCCATGGTATTACCTCTTTCCTGAACGTGCTGTTACCGGTTCTTCGCGCCCGCTCGAGTACGATTCATGACTCGGCTTCCCCGGGCGCGATTGCGGGCGGTCCGGACCGCCATCCTGCGGACATCGCCGGCCGGCTGACTCGGATGGCTTATCGTACTTCCAGGTTCTTTCGCCGTCTGTCTGCTGGGGCACATAGCCGGCAGGCCAGCGGCGAGCTGCCGCTTGCCTCGCCAGGTCGATTCCGTGCGCGACCGCTTGCAGCCCGGGGTCAGGATGCCGGCTAAGCCATCCCTCGCGCGTAGGTGGCGTTGTCGGCCTCGTAGCAGCCGCAGGAAGCGGCTTCCAGGCCGCCGCGGTCGAGGATCCTGATGTTCCCGCGGCTGTAGCCGATCAGCTTGCGTTTTTGCAGTGCGGTCGCGGCCTTCGTCACACCGACCCGACGCACTCCCAGCATCGAGGCCAGAAATTCGTGCGTGCCATGAAAGGCATTCGACTGCGCCCGGTCCTGCGTCATCAGGAGGCAACGGGCGAGACGCGCTTCAACGACATGAAAGCGGGCGCAGGCGGCGGATTGCGCGAGTTGGCCCATCACTACATGCAGGTAGCGCTTGAGTATCCCCTGCAGCGCCGGACTGAAAGCGAGTTCGCGACGAAACGGCGCGGTGTTCATGCGCAGCGCAAGGCCTGCGCCCTGTACCAGCGCGCTGAGCGGCGAAATCTCCACGCCGAGGATGAGCGAGATGCCGAGCATGCCTTCGTCGCCGACCAGACCCACCTCCAGGCTGGCGCAGCCGTCGATCGGCGTGATCAGCGAAATGTAGCTCGTCGTGGGAAAGAAGACGTGGCGAATGCGTTCACCGGGTTCGGCGAGAACGTCGGCAAAGGTCAGTTCGACCGGCTCGCAAGCGGCCAGAAGACGCCGCCGGTCTTTGTGCGGCAGGGCCTCGATGAGTCGATTTGCGGCGGCAGGGACCGGTGTTGGCACGTCGCTCCTCACGATGCAAAGAAGTAACCGGCAACCGGAGAGGTGCTGCTATCCCGGTGTCCGATGCGGACCAGGAGCGAACCGTTTCGCCCGGATGAGAACTTCATTGCGCAGAGTGTGCAGCGAAACTCGACGACCGTCCGGGCGGTAGCGCACACAGCAGCGCGGCCACGTGCTGTTGTAAGGAACACTAGCGTGCAGTCACCTCGGGGAGCAGGCGCTCGAACTCCTTCCTGACCACCGCGTAGCACTCGCAGCAGCGCGCCTCCAGAGCCGCCCGGTCGAGTATGGTGATGCGCCCGCGCTGATACACGATCATGCCCGCCCGCTGCAGATTGCCGGCGGCTTCGGTAACGCCTTCGCGGCGCACGCCGAGCATGTTGGCGATCAGTTCCTGCGTCATGACCAGTTCGTTCGAGGGCAGGCGGTCGAGGGAGAGCAGCAGCCAGCGGCACAGTTGCTCGTCGAGCGAATGATGGCGGTTGCACACCGCCGTCTGCGCCATCTGCGTCAGGAGCGCCTGCGTGTAGCGCAGCAACAGGCGCTGCATCGGGCCGGCGCGATAGAACTCATCCTTCAGCAGTTGGCCCTGCAAGCGGTAGGCGTGGCCGGCGCTCTGCACCACGGCCCGGCTCGACGTGCTTTCGCCGCCCATGAACAGCGACACGCCGACGATCCCCTCGTTGCCGACGACGGCGATTTCAGCCGATGAGCCATCCTCCATGACGTAGAGCAGGGAGACGATCGAGGTGGTGGGAAAATAGACATGGCGCATCTGGATGCCGGACTCGTAGAGCGCCTCGGCGAGCGGCATCGGGACCAGCTCCAGACGGGGAAGCAGGCGCGCGTATTCGTCCGCCGGCAAGGCGGCGAGCAGGTGGTTCTGGCGCGGGTCATGCGTGGCAGAGATCAGGGGAGGCAAGGGCATGGCGGTTGATTCCGTCACCAGCAGCGATCGGACGAGCTTGCCGACGCACGCGAATTGAAGCTTCGAGGTGTGTTGACTATACACGCTGCGTATTGGCTATGTGCAGCAGCGCACAGACGCACCCGGGCGTTCGGCGCAGCCTGTGCAGGCTCATGGCGAGAAGCGGTGGTTCGGCCTCACGCGTCCCACAGCCGCCTGTTTTCAATGCTCAATCAGTCACTGGAACCCGCATGGACAAGGATCAATTCACGACCGAAGTGGCTCTCGAGTTTCATCGGCGCGTGGCGGCGATTATCGCGGCCGTCCAGGCCGGAATGTGGAAGCACGGGGTGCACGACCTGCTCGGCTACGCCACCGACTTTGCCGTCGGCGAGGCCCGCGGACGGCAGACCCTGGTGCTCAAGAGCCGCAGCCGTTCGAGCTATGTGCGCCTTCAGTGGGAGACCATCCTCGGCGACGGCCCCGCTGCCCGGCAACTCGTGGACGACGCCATCCGGAGCGCGATCAACGAACTCGCCTGATCGCCTGTAGCCACTGAGCAACCGCCATGGGCGCCGGCGTACAGAGAACGTTCTGCGTTCGCTGGCTGATGGGTGGGCTGGCCGGTCGCCCGGAACCCTGGGCGGCGTCGCACAAGCCGGCACCCGCCTCGATTGCGCCTATGTTCGCTGGCAGACAGACCGCAAAAGCGCGTCTGCTTAGCCTGCAGTGATCGGGGCCGGCCAGAGTGCAGCGACTGCGCCCTGGCGGCGCGCGACACTTGCAAGCAGCGTACCTGTGGCCGAACGAACTGCCTGTTGCGCATGTCGCAGCCCTGGTGGGCCCGTAAAAAACGTGCCAAAAAAACCTTGTTTGAGGAAGAGGAAAGCCCATGAAAACGATTCGTAGAGTCACGTTCAGCGCCCTCGCTGCGGCTGTTCTGTTCGGCCTTGGTGCCTGCGCGGACATGGTTGCGCAGGACAAGGCGACCAGCATCGACGCCGGCGCCGGCGCCCTCGGAGTAGAAACTCTTCCGGACGGCAGCAGCGTCGGAACCGTCGGCGGCGCCCCGGTCGGAGGCGTGATCGGCCACGACGTCGGCAAGAAGTGATGCGCTGCGCGAGGCAGCTTGCCTCCCCGGCAGATAGCTCGCGCCCGCTCGTCACCCTGATCCCGCGGGCGACGCGACCCTCATGGTCGCTCCAGATGCGGGCCAATCGATTGAGCAGAATTACCAGGAGATATCAGAGATGAAAGCAGGTGGATCAATCCGCGCGACTTTGCTCGTGAGCGCACTGCTCTTGGCACTGTCCGCTTGCCAGAAGCACGAAAGCGAAGGCCCGGCAGAGCACGCAGGAAAGGAAATCGACAAGGTGGTAGCGAAGGCTGGACAACAGGTCGAGAAGGCTGGCGAGGAAATCAACAAGGTGGTGGAGAAGGCTGGACAGCAGGTCGAGAAGGCCGGCGAGGCCATCCAGGACGCTGCCAAGGGCGACAAGAAGTAGGATGTCGCAAACGCGCGCGTCCCGTCACGTGCCCGGATTGTCCAAGCTCGGGCGAACTCCTTGACCCTTTATCGAAGCCCGAGAAACGATAGGACGAAGAGGACGATGACGACTAGGCCGACGAGGTAAATGATGCTGTTCATGTACTTTCCTTTGGAAGAGGTGAGGTGACCGAATGGCACAGACAGGTCGACTCGAGGTCACCGCTTTCCACGCTACTCTTTTCGGGCCACGCGCTCTGTACGTTGGCGTACACAGCAATGCGTCGTGCGCGCCACGCTGCCGCCATCTCCCGCTCTTTCCCGCTCGGGCCAGCCATCGTGACCCGCAAGGCGCCTTTGGTGCTCATCACCAGCAACGCCCCCGCCCGCGGAACGCTTAGCGCCACGGCGGTACCCGCGCGGCCTCCGGCCTTGGGCTGTCGCGGCCAAGCTGAAGCTGGTCGCCGCCACGCGGCGTGACAGTCGATCTTCCTGCGTTGGAGCTTCCTCGGTTTTCCGTGTGCCAGCGAACAGACGACAGGGGTTTCTTCCCCATAGGATGGCACTCAATCGGATTCGGCCGGGCCGACTGTCAGCGGCAACGCTGCGCAGGCTTCCTCCCGGGCAGCAAATAAGGGCCTCGGCCCGTCAATAGGAGCTCCATCATGAAGAACAACTTTCTCGTCGCCGGCCTGCTGATCGCTGCGATGACCTTTTCGTCATTCGTGACCGATGCCGGAGCCGATGACGTCCCCATTGTCCACCAGGCGGGTGGTTTGTCCTATGTGTCGGGCGGTGTCGGCGACGAGTCGCTCCAGAGGCTCAGGGAACGCGTCAGTGAATTCAACCTGAAGCTGGTATTCGCCATGACCTCCGGGGCATATCTGAGCAATGTGCGGGTGACCGTCGCTGACGCGAGGGGCAAGACGCTTGTGGAGGCCATCTCCGACGGACCGTGGTTCCTGGCGAAACTGCCGGCAGGCGAATATCGGGTGGTCGCCAGTTACGCCGGCAAGGCGATCGAGCGCTCGGTTGCCGTCGACGCGACAGCGCTCAAAACGGTAGATTTCCGTTGGGCCGAAGAATAAGGGTGCCAGCGCGGTCGCCGCAATGCCGCATGATCTAGTCACCTGACAGGCGACGCGCTGGCCCGTGGCGGGCCACGCCGGGTTCCTGCCCCCCACAAGCGGAACATGGCGGTCGTCGACGATAGCCGAGTTCGGCTCAAGGTACGCCAGCGTACAGACTGCGCCGGGCCATGCGCCCAGACTTGCCGTCTTGGCTGGCGTTGCCAGGAAATCCGTCCACCGGTGCGTGCGCTCGGCACTCTGTGTCCCTTCCCACTGGTCGCGCTGTGCGGGGCCCCGGGGGCGAAAAACCGGCGGCGACGCAGCTTGCCCGATCGGCCGTTTGCCTGTTCGGGTCACGGACACAAGGAGTTTGATGTGAACTGGAATATCGTCGAAGGGAACTGGAAGCAGTACAAGGGCAAGGTAAAAGCGCAGTGGCGCAGCCTTACCGAAGAGCAGCTGGAATTGATTGCCGGCAAGCGCATCGAGCTCGCGGGCAGGATTCAGGAGACCTACGGCACAACCAAAGACGAGGCCGAGGCGCAGATCAAGCGCTTTGAAGAGCGCAACAAGGATTAGCGACCGTAGACCGCTCGCCTGATCCGATAGGGGCGCGTGCCGCTGACAGGCGTGCGAACCGGTGTGGTGATGCTTCAGCGACTGTTGGGCCGCGTCGCTGGACTCCGGAAATGGTGAGGCCCGACAGCTGCAGATACAGGAGGCAATCATGTCGTTACTACTATGGGCCGGACTTGGACTCATCGCCGCGCTCGTCGCCAACAGGATAGTTGGCGGAAGCGGGCGGGGCGCCGTCATGGACATCGTTCTCGGTGTTGTCGGCGCAGTCGTTGGCGGCTGGCTCTTCAATAGCTTCGGGATGGCCAGCGGTGGGGGATTAAAGCTCTACAGCCTGCTCCTGGCCGTCGTCGGCGCAAGCACGCTGCTGCTGGTGTACCACGCCAGCCTGTGCGGCGTACGGGAAGCCCTGTTCAACCTCGATCTGGAGAAGAAATCGTGAAACAGCTAACACGCGCCGTCGGCGGCGCAAGCTCCGTCGAGAACGACATGCGGATCAAGTGACGGATGCCAATGATGGCCAGTCACTCCCACCGCCGGGAACGAAAAACCTGCCGTGGCCTACTTTGCGATCCGTTTTCTGGGGCGACCCGGGTCAGGATCAGACGCCACGCCTCGCCCCGGTCTGTACGCCAGCGCACAGAGTCCCTGTTCCTTTCCGGTTAGGCTGACCATGGTGCTCAAGTGCGTCAGCACGCACGAATCGGGGCCATTCACAGCTTGCCTGACCGCCTTCACGCCAAATCCTTTCACGCTTTTCAACCACGGGAATTATTGCCATGTCAAAGAGAGACGACTACATCGAGAAGATGAAACTTCAACTCGATGAAGCGAATACGAAAATGAGCGAGCTGGAAGCCAAAGCGAAGGAAGCGAAGGCCGAGGCGCGCGAGAAGTACGCGGAGGAAATGGGCAAGCTGCGCCACCAGTCCCAGCTGGCCCTCAGCAAGCTCGAAGAACTGAAGGCTGCCGGCGAAGACTCCTGGGACGGCATGGTTGCGGAAATGGAGAAGATTCGCGACGCCTTCGTTCATTCATTCAAGTACTTCAAGTCGCAGCTCTAGCAGCCGGCCGGACTGAACGTCGGCAAAGCTGGCGTGTTTCACCCTGTGGGGAAAAGCCGGTTTTGCCTGATTCTCCGGCTTTTCCGAGGGTCCCCCTTATCCACCCGGCTGTGGGCCAATACGGCCAGGCGCTTGAAATTTCTCGCCATGAAAACCAGCGTCCACTCGCCGCTGACCCTCTTCAACCGGCGCAAATAGAAGCGACGAAAGCCCGTCACCGCGTCGATGTTTCCGAACACCGGCTCGTCCGCCTGCTTGTGTAGGGCGTCGCGCGCCCGTCCTGCCTGCCTGGGTCTTCAGCCGATGGAACATTGCCTGAACGAGCGTGTGGCATCGTCGGGTTAGGGCGCCGGCTAACTGCGGCGCTCCCGCCAGCCCGCACGTCATTGCGAGGAGGCGTAGCCGACGTGGCAATCCAGAAATTCTGTTTTTCGCCTGGCTGGTGTGGCGGACAAGGAGTCAGAGAATGGCACTGGATTGCCGCGTCGGCTACGCCTCCTCGCAATGACGGTGGCTGGTGAAATTAGATTACGTCAAGCCGGTGTCAGCCCGAACCGCAGCACCTTCTGTCACCCCAACTCCAGTCCGGCGACGAGCGCATTCAGGTCGATCACTTGGTCATATCTGTGTGATCAGTGCCAGTGTCTTGGCGTTGCCGCCTGCCTCGAACTTCGTCGACAGCCGCGACAGGATGGCTGAGTTGTACTAGATGATTGCGTTCGCGACCAGGCGCGCACATGAAACGCCAAGGATGCGAGCAGGTGATCAACGGCCACCTTCCAGTATTCGGAGGATTCGCGTACGGAGCACCGGTCGCTGGCATCGCGCAGGGCCTCCATCCACAAGATCTCCGCCTTGGCGCCACGAACCCCCGCCTTGCTGGCAACCCATGGCAGGATCTTTGGGTAGTTCTCCGTCACTTCACTCTCCTTGGTGCGCCGTCATCAAGCGTGTTCAAACGCCTGGCTTTCGCCGGTATTGTCGGTTCGCGGGATAGCTGGCTACTTGCAGCATGGGCTGGCAAGCGAACCAGGTCTGTGCGCCAGCGCACCCGAGAGGTTTCGGCACAAGCATCCCGGAGGCAGGCGCCCCACGAACGGCTTTGGCCAAAAAAAACCCCGGCATGGCGGGGTTTATCATCAACACCACGGTCTGCGTGCTTAGGCGTCTTTCTTTGAAAGCGAGGCCGCCGAGCTTGCGATTCGGGCGCTTGCGTCACGGGCCACCTTAGCGTTGGCGGCAGTCATGTCGGTAATCTGCTGCGCAAAGCCCTTGAACTGTTCGAAGCCCTTGAGCCAGCCCGCGCTGGGGTTTCCACCCTCGCCATGGGGAGAGAAGTAGGAACCGACGAGATTGGTCACCTCTTTCTGCGTTTCGGCGGCTATCGCCTGCACGCCCTTGAGGTATTCGGTGGCGTTGTTGCTCGCTGTCTCGGCCGCACCGGCCAGTAGCTTCGACGGATTCTTCACGTCTTTGCTCTGGCTCAAGGAGCCGACGGCGACGGTACCGCCCTCCAATGCAGCGCGAGTCGCATTCAGGTTCAGGGTAGCCAGACGTTCAAGGTTGGAAAATGCCAGCTTCGACAAAGTCATGAAGGCATTGGTGTTGATCTCGGCGGTGGCGGTCAGGTTCGGGCTGGTAGGTAGCATGTGTTACTCCTTTGGGGAATGAAAACAGGGATTCAGCGGTACGGATATGCCAATCCAGAACAGTGATTCAGGCATGCACGAACTTCGAATCCAAAGTGCAGCTTGGGCGAAAAATTCCACAAACACTGTTCGCTGCCGTACATAGCGCCAGACTTTTCATTCCTTCTTCGCTGCCCGGGCGATATCGGCAGCGATCGCGTCCATCAGCCCGCTCGCCAGAAGCGGTTCATCAGGGGCTTGACGCTGGCGCCGTGGACGAGGATCGACATCGTGATGACGATCAGGGTCATGTGGATGAGCTCCAGCGCCACATCTTCCGGGAGACCGTGTTCAATGGCGTACACGAGATAGTAGAGCGAGCCGATCCCACGCACCCCGAACCAGCCCACCATGCCGCGAACGCGCGCTGGCGTGCGCGAGCCCAGCAGCCCGATGCCCACGCTGAGCGGGCGTGCGACGAGGAACAGGAAGAGGGCGAGGCTCACCGCGCGCCAACTCCACGAATCGAGGAACAGCGAGCCCCCGACGAGCAGGATCAGCAGCAGTTCCGAGATCCGCTCAAGATGCTCCTTGAAGACCAGTGACCCTTGGCTGACCGTCGCCACCGGATCGCCGCCCCCTGACGTAGCGACCGGGTCGTGCCCGGCAAGCCCTTTTTCCAGGTTGTCGGCCCGGGCGTTGATCAGCCTGACTTCGGTCTGTCGAAGCGAGACGGCCGCGAAGAATACGGCAAGGAAGCCCCAAGCATTGACCAGTTCGCTGACCCCGTAAACGACGCCGATCAGTCCCAGGCCCAGGAAATCGTCCATGAGCTCGTGGTCGAAACGTCTGCTGCGCAGAGTCCAGCCGAGCCGGCCGAGAGCGGAACCGAGGACAACGCCGATCGCGATCCCGGCTACGGTCGCCCACAAGACATCCACGAGCGCCCAGCGCAGGCCGAATTCGCCAAGGTCGTGCAAACCGAGCAAACCCAGGCCGAGCATCACGAACGGGAAGGCGCTGCCGTCGTTCATGCCGGCTTCGCAGGTGAGATCGAAGCGCAGGCGGTCGCGGTCGCCGGGATGACGGATCTGGACGTCGGTGGCGAGGACCGGATCCGTTGGCGCCACGATGGCGCCGAGAAGAACCGAGGCGCCGAGGGACAGCCCGAGCACGAAGTGGGCAAAGGCGGCAACCATGGCCACCGTGAGTGCCATCGATGCCGATGCCAGAAGCAGGGGTGTGCGCCAGCGATCGAGCCGCATCGGGGCAGGCATCTTGACGCCGGCGGCGAATAGCGAAATCAGCACCGCCACTTCGGTCAGCACTTCCAGCAGTGCCGATTCTCGGAGCGGGTTGAAGTGAAAGGCGTTGAGCAGCGTCGGCCCGACGACCAGGCCAATCGACAGATAGATGATCGCCGAGGTGACCGGTAGACGCTTGATGAACGACGGGGTCAGACCCATGACGAGCAACAGCCCGCCCACCAGCAGGAACCACAGTGCTCCCGTCATTGCCGCTTCCCCCTCTTGAATGTCGCGAATGCAGTGCTGCACCTTCCAGTCCCTGCCGGCGGACGGGGCAGGTCAACGATACGATGCCAGACATGGCTGCGCCGTCCTTCCACTAGGCCGTGGACACTTCGTCGGTGCGCACGAGAAAGCTCTTGAGGACGCTCTGGCCGAAGGTCGTGACCATCGCGACATCGGCGGCGTCGCGGCCGCGGGCCATGAACGATGCGTCCGATGCGAGGAACGTTGCTGCGCGCGTCGAAGGGGTACCAGCGGCCGCCGAGATAGACGTCGAACCAGCCGGAGAAGTCCATCGGACCGGGCCCCGGCGTGATCCCGATGTCGCCCAGATAGCCGGTGCAGTAGCGGGCCGGTATGTTCATGCAGCGGCAGAAGGTGATGGCCAGATGAGCGTAGTCGCGGCAAACGCCGGCGCGCTCGTTGTAGGTCTCCCAGGCCGTCTTGGTCGGGCGTGCGAACTGGTAGCCGAAGCGGATGCGCTGGCGGACGAAATCGCAGATCGCCTGCACGCGTGCCGAGCCGGGCGGCGTGTGCGCGAACAGACGCCATGCCTCGGCGGACAGTCGATCGGTTTCGCAATAGCGGCTGCCGAGCAGAAAGACCAGCGTCTCTTCCGGCAGATCCTGGAGGGCGATCTGTTGCGCCTGCGCAGCGACGTCGTCCACCCGGCCCCCATCGTGAACGACGCCGTCGGCAAAGATACGGATGTCGCCGATCGGCGCGACGATTCGGCTACACCAGTTTCCGAAGCCGTCGCGACAGGCAACCAGTGCTACCCCGGGATCGGTCATCAGGTGGGCAGGCACCACGGCGTCGTTCAGCCGACTGTTCAAGCGAGCCTGCCAGCCGTGAAAGAGGTCGACGTAGGCGGTGGGGATGCGGTTGCCACCATGCTCGCAGGTCACGACATGGAAGTCGCTCTGGCGCTCCGGAGTGCTGGCTGGTGACCGCAAGAGATCACCAGACCCGTTCTGGAAGTACTCGAAACACCCGGCGTGTGCCCTTGCTCCGGCGCTGGTGCCAGGAGGTGAAGTTCAGCAGGGATGCGGAAGACGCGTTGCCCGTCGCCGGGGAAGTGCCCGCCGACGATGCGCGATGCGTTGAAGCTGATGTCACTCGCTGCGAGGAAGGGAGCATAGCGCCACGCCTATGAGCACAGGAAACGAAACAGCCGCCATTGGCGGCCGCTTCGTCAAAGCGATGGGCAGGTATGCCCATTGGGGCTACGGTTTCAAGGCGTCCTTGACCGCGTCCCTGGCGTCCTTGAGGTTCTCTTTCAGGTCGCCGACATGTTCCTGCACTTTGCCTTCAGCCTGGTTTTTCAGTCCCTTTGCCTGTTGCTCAGTGCTGCCTACCAGTTTGCCGGCCTTTTCCTGAATCTTGCCGCCCAGGTCTTTCGCCGCGCCCTTGACTTGATCTTTGTTCATCGTGAACTCCTGACTTATGGCTGATACGTCGGATAGTCGAGCCCGCTACGGTTCGTCCTGCGACTCCTGGTCATCAAACAGGCGATGCCCGGTGTCGATGCAGGGACTCTAATATCGAACGGGGGTCAGGTTCTGTGCGCTAGCCGACATAGGCGCCTGCGCGGGTGTCGGTGCCCACCTGTGCTGTGCAAGGGACATGGTCATGATCGGCTGCTTTGGAAGTGTATGGTCGGAGCCTTCTGCCGGTGCCTGCGCTGCTCGCGCGGGCAATGGATCCGGGGAATGTCGTGCTCCCCGGTGCATGAATCAACGCCGGCCCACCATGATGCCGACGGCGAGCCCCAGCGCCGCGGAAAGCACGACGACTTTCCAGGGGTTCGGACACCTCGATAGGGGGATGATCCACCTTTGGAGGGAATTGATGAGCCAAAAACCCAAGGCCTTCGACCCGAGCATCAAGCGGCAGGTCGTTCACCTGATCGAAGACCAAGGACTGAGCGTGGCGCAGTTTGCGGCAGAGCAGTCCGGGCAGGCCGACATCGACCGACTCACGATGATCGGGGATAAGGGGTGGCAGCGCGGCAAGGGGTTCCGGTCATGGAAGCCAAAACTCCGAATCCAGGGCGCCCGAACCGAAACCGGGAGCGAAGGCAGCTTCTGCTGCGCGGGCCGAGCCGGGTTCCCGATAGCCGCGGCCAGCCCATCACGGCCCTCGTCGACCGTGCGCGAGTGCGGCTCTGCGTACGCTAGCGTACAGACTGCGCCGGGTCATGCGCCCAAGCTGCAGTCACATCTGGCGTTTCCTGGTAATCCGTCCACTGGTGAACGTGGTCGGTGCATCGACTCCTCCACTTCCTCCGTCTGTCGCCATGTGCGGAGCGTTGGTGGCGAAAAACCGGCGGCAACAAAGGATGTCCGATTGGCAATTCCGCCGTTCGGGTTACGAACACAAGGAGCTTGAAATGAACTGGGATATCGTCGCAGGGAACTGGAAGCAGTTCAAGGGCAAGGTAAAAGCGCAGTGGGGCAAGCTCACCGACGAGCAACTGACGGTGATTGCCGGCAAGCGGGCCGAACTCTCGGGCAGGATTCAGGAGGTCTACGGCTTCACCAGGGACAAGGCCGATACGCAGATCAAACGCTTCGAAAAACGCAACAGGGACTACCAACCTGTGATTGCCGGCAAGCGGGCCGAGCTCTCGGACAAGATCCAGGAGATCTACGGCATCACCCAGGAAAAAGCCGACGCGCAGATCAGACGCTTCGAAAAGCGCAACAAGGACTACCAATTGTCGGATTACCCACTGCCGAACGCCTCCTGATCAGATTGCCGCAATGCGCAGCTCGGCGCCGCGCACTGCGTCAGGATCGCCGAGGCGGGGGCTTTCGTAAAGGACCCACATCATGACCAGCTATAGACGCTTCATCGGTGTCATGCCGCCGCCTCCGCTCAAGGGCGCTGCGACGCCTCCTGCGGGCTTCGCCCCGCTTATCGTCGACGCGCCGCGCAGAGAAGCGAAAAGGCGGCACGAGGCAGCTGCCGTCGACTGCACTGCGGAAGGCGGCCGGGCGTGACATCACCCCGCCGCGCGCAGGGATGGCCTCCCGCACTAACTAATGTGCGCCACCGTACAGACCGAATTGTGCATTTTGAATACGCTGCTGCTGAGCATTCGACCCAGTGGGTGAGCCGCGCAGCAGCAGGTTCGCGTGTCGGTTGGGGAAACGCCTTCGCGGCGGGCGTCATACGGTCGCACGGCTGATAAGCGCGCGAGCGGGTGGGGCGATGTGGCAGCGATGGTCGGGCCCTGCCGCGTGACACTGAATAGCCGAGGCCCGACAGCTGCAGATACAGGAGGCAATCATGTCCTTAGTCGCATGGATCGTACTTGGGCTCATCGCCGGGTTCATCGCCAGCAAGATGGTGAGTGGCACCGGGCAGGGTGCCGTCATGGACATCGCGCTCGGTGTTGTCGGCGCAGTCATCGGCGGCTGGCTCTTCAATACCTTCGGGATGGCCGGTGTAAGCGGATTCAATCTTTACAGCCTGCTGGTGGCCGTCGTCGGCGCAAGCGTGCTGTTGCTGGTGTACCACGCGCTTTCGCGCGGCCTTCGCTAGGCCGAACGTCCGAGCGAAGGTCAGTGTCGATGCGCGGCGTATCGATAGAGCGCCGGAATCTGGAAGTTCTGTTCAACCTCAATCAGGAGAATCAATCATGAAACAACTTGGCAAGTATCTTTCCGCACTGTTCCTGGCGGTAACGCTGGTCTCCGCCGTGGGTTGCGCGTCAACCTCGAAGCAGGAGGGGACCGGCGAGTATGTGGACGACAGCGTCATCACCACCAAGGTCAAGGCAGCCATATTCAACGAGCCCAGTCTGAAATCCGCCGAGATCAACGTCGAGACCTTCAAGGGCGCGGTTCAACTGAGCGGTTTCGTGAGTTCGCAGGCGGCGATCAGCAAGGCGGTTGCGGTGACACGCACCGTCGGTGGCGTCACCTCCGTCAAGAACGACATGCGGGTCAAGTGAGCGATGGCAAGATGACCATTCGCGGCCACCGCCGGAGCCTGCAATCCGGTGGTGGCTGCGAAGCGCCTGCCGCGAGCGAAAGAACTCGCGCAGCCAAGCCGATGCGTGAATAGCGTGCGGTCAGCCGCCAATCACCCGCAGCAGCCGGCGAAATAGCGATGCCTTTGCGCGTCCCGGCCCAGCGACCCTCCGCGAGTCGCGATGCCCAGCCCCCGGTCGGCGAGACCGCGGCGGCGTTCGACGTGCCGCCCACGGTTCGTATCAGGCCGGGCACGCAAACCGTGTCGCTGGCCGTCCTCGCCACCATAGGCGTGGTCTTCGCACTGGAATGGGCACAGCTCTTTGTCATCACCCTGCTGCTCGGACTCCTTTTCGCCTACACCCTGAATCCTCTGGTCGTCTGGCTGGAACAGATCAGAATACCGCGCGCGCTGGGTAGCACCGTGGTGATGGCGGGGGTCGTATGTGCGCTCACCCTGGGCGCCTACTCGCTGCGTGGGCAGTTTCAGACCATCCTCGATCAGGTACCCGGGGGCGTGAGCAAGGTGTCGGCCGGTCTCGCCAGTGTTCACAAGGGCGAGCCCAGTACCATGCAGAAGGTGCAAACCGCTGCCAGCGAGATCGAAAAGGCGACCAGCCAGGCGGCAGGTATTGACTCAACGCCCAGACGGCCGGCAACCCGCGTCGTCATCGACACTCCCGGCTTCAAACTCGGCGACTTCCTGTTGGCCAACTCCGTCGGAGCCGTGGGTTTGATTGGCCAGGCGGCGATGGTGCTCTTCCTGACTTTCTTTCTCTTGCTGTCCGGCGACACCTACAAGAGGAAGCTGGTGCGACTCGCGGGTCCGACGCTTGCGAACAGGAAGATCACCGTGCGCATCCTCGATGACATCAACGCATCGGTCCAGCGCTACATGTCCATGCTCCTGGCGACCAACGTGCTGGTGGCGCTGCTTACCTGGCTCGCACTGCGTCTGATCGGCCTCGAGAACGCTGGCGCCTGGGCCGTCGCCGCAGGCCTGCTGCATGTCATTCCCTACTTCGGTCCTGCGGTGACCGCCGCCGCCATCGGCATGGCCGCCTTCATGCAGTTCGATACCCTGTCGATGGCGCTGCTGCCCGCAGGTGCCTCGCTGGCGGTCGCCACCTTCGTCGGAACCTTCGTGACTACCTGGATGACCGGCCGGATCGCCAGGATGAACACGGCAGCGGTATTCGTCTCGCTGCTTTTCTGGGCGTGGCTGTGGGGCATCTGGGGAATGCTGCTGAGCATCCCGATCACGGTCATCCTTAAAGTGGTGGCTCAGCATGTCGAGCAACTAGAGCCGGTGGCGGAACTGCTGGGGGAGTAGGCGGCACACATTCCTCGCCGTGCCGCCCTGCCTGGCGATTTCGTTTTCAGAAAAGGATCCCTTCAGTTGAACGTCGACAGCAAGCGCAGCCGCTATATTCGGTCCCTGAAAGCCCCGCTTCGCGGTGACGGGGGGCCAAGGGCCTTACCCGACGCAGAACCCCCGTTGCGCTCCGAGTTGTACAGCGCCGATCAAATGGCGCTGCACGGCGAGGCGCTCGCGGCCGCGCACAGGCTGATTGCCGGGCAGGCACCGGACCGGCTCCTGGCTCGGCTGGCAGAGAACGAAAGCACCCTGGTCGACGTGTGCGAACTGCTGACGACGGCGGCCACGGAGAGCCGCCGGATGATGCCGGCCGGGGAATGGCTGCTCGATAATTTCTATCTCATCGAAGAGCAGATCCGCACCGCCAAGCGGCACCTGCCAGAGGGCTACAGCCGCGAACTCCCGCGCCTGGCGCACGGGCCGTCGGCCGGTCGTCCGCGGGTGTACGACATCGCGCTGGAGACCATTGCGCACGGCGATGGTCGCGTGGATATTGACAGTTTGAGCGGCTTCGTGGCGTCCTACCAGAGCATCAGCCCGATGAAGCTGGGCGAGTTGTGGGCGATCCCGATCATGCTGCGGCTGGCAGTCATCGAGAATCTGCGTCGCGTCGGCGTGCGCATCGCAGCCGGTTGGGCCGAGCGAAACCTCGCCGCGACCTGGGCGGAGCGGATGACGGAGACCGCAGTCAGCGATCCAAAGAGCCTGATCCTGGTGATCGCCGACATGGCATGCTCGGATCCGCCGATGGTCGGCGGCTTCGTCGCGGAACTCGCACGGCGCTTGCAGGGACGCGGTCCCACGCTGGCACTGCCCTTGACCTGGATCGAGCAGCGGCTGTCGGAATCGGGTCTGACCATCGAGCACCTCGTGCACGCGGAGAACCAGCAGCAGGCCGCCGATCAGGTCTCGATCAGCAACAGCATCGGCAGTCTGCGGGTTCTCGGCGCGACGGACTGGCGCACATTCGTCGAGACCCAGAGTGTCGTCGAGAACACGCTGCGAGAGGATCCGGGCGCTACCTATGGCCGGATGGATTTTGCCACCCGCGATCGCTATCGCCATGCCATCGAGAGGATAGCGAAGCAGGGGGCCCTATCCGAGGTCGAGGTTGCCCGCAAGGCGGTCGACCTGGCGCGCATGGGTGCAGTGGCGAGCGATGCTGGCAGCGGCGCTGGCGATCGTGCCGGGCACGTCGGCTACTACCTGATCGACAAGGGTTTGCCGCAACTCGAGCGCGCAGCGCAGGTCCGCCGTACCGGCGCCGAGGCCTTGTGCGCGACGGCAGGCCGCTTCCCATTGCTCGCGTACCTGGGCGGCATCGCTCTGATCACGGCGATCGTCGCGGCAGGCTTGCTGGCGCAGGCGTTTGCCGCCGGGGCGCCTGACTGGCTGCTGGTGCCGATCGGCATCGTCTCTCTGCTGGCTGCCAGTCAACTGGGCGTAGCGCTGGTGAACTGGCTGGCAACGCTGCTCGTGGCGCCGCACCCCCTGCCGAGAATGGATTTCAGCGAAGGCATCCCGGCCCACGCACGCACCCTGGTCGTCGTCCCGACGATGCTTACCAGCGCGTCCGGAGTGGAGGAGCTGATCGAGGCGCTGGAAGTCAGGTTTCTGGCGAATCGCGATGAACGCCTGCACTTCGGCCTGTTGACCGATTTCCGCGACGCTGGCGAGGAATCGCTCCCCGAGGACGCATCGCTGCTGGAACTGGCGCGCAAGAGGATCGGCGAGCTGAACGAGAAGTACGGCGCTGACGGGAGCCGCATCAGGGATGACCTCTTCTTCCTCTTCCATCGCCCGCGGCGCTGGAACGCCGAGGACCGGTTGTGGATGGGTTACGAGCGCAAGCGCGGCAAGCTCGCCGACCTGAATGCGCTGCTGCGCGGTGGCGCCAGGGACGGCTTTGCGCTCGTCGTCGGGGATAGCGCGGTCCTCTCGTCCGTTAAATACGTGATAACGCTGGACACCGATACGCAACTGCCGCGCGATGCGGCGCGCAAATTCGTCGGCACCATGGCGCACCCGCTGAATCGCCCCGGCTACGATGCCGCGAAACGGCGCGTCAGCGCGGGCTACGGCATCCTGCAGCCGCGCGTGGCGATCGGCCTCCCGGCGACCAACCGCTCGCGCTATGCGCGCCTGTATGGGGGCGAGCCGGGCATCGACCCCTATACGCGCGCGGTCTCGGATGTCTACCAGGACGTGTTCGGAGAAGGATCGTTCATCGGCAAGGGAATCTACGACGTCGATGCCTTCGAGCAGGCAGTTGGCGGGCGCTTCCCGGAAAATCGCGTTCTTAGCCACGATCTTCTCGAAGGCTGCTACGCCCGCGCGGGACTGTTGAGCGATGTGCACCTCTACGAGGATTACCCGACCCGCTACAGCGCTGATGTGAGCCGGCGCAGCCGCTGGATCCGTGGCGACTGGCAACTGGCGGGATGGCTACGCCGGCGCGTTCCGGGCGCGCCTGTCGGGGAAGACAACACGCGGCAGAGGAATCCCCTCTCGCTGCTGTCGCAGTGGAAGCTCTTCGACAACCTGCGGCGAAGCCTCGTCCCCGCGGCGTTGACGCTGCTCCTTCTGGCGGGATGGACGCTGCTGGCGCCGGCCTGGTTGTGGACCCTGGCGGCGATCGGCATCATGCTGCTTCCGCCCCTGTGCGCCGCTCTCCTCGACGTCTTCCGCAAGCCCGAGGAGGCGCTCGTGAGGCAGCACCTGGCAAGCGTCACGCGCTCGGCCTACCGGCACTCGATGCAGCTGGTGTTCGAACTCGCCTGTCTGCCGTACGAGGCGTACTTCAGTCTGCAGGCGATCGCCCGCACGGTCTGGCGGATGCTCGCGACCCGCTCGCGATTGCTCGAATGGAATCCGTCCGCGGAGGCGGATCGCGAGGCGGGCGAACGCGACCGCGGTACGCTCGCAGCCACTTTTCGGACGATGTGGTTGGCCCCGGCCGTGGCTGCCGTGACGGCGATCCACCTGGCGGCAGCGAGGCCGGCGGTGCTGGCGGTGGCCGGGCCGATCCTCCTCCTGTGGTTTGCGTCGCCGCTCATTGCCTGGTGGGTCAGCCGTCCGCTGGCGCCGCGCAAGGCGACCCTGAGCGGCGAGCAGACGCTCTTTCTGCGCGCGCTGTCGCGCCGCACCTGGGCGTTCTTCGACCACTTCGTCGGCGCGGACGACCATTGGCTGCCGCCGGACAATGTTCAGGAGTATCGCGTTGCCGCGGTCGCGCATCGCACGTCGCCGACCAACATCGGGCTGGCGCTGCTGGCGAATCTTTCCGCCTACGACTTCGGCTACATCGTCGCCGGACAGGTTCTCGAGCGCACGGCGAACACCCTGAACACGATGGACGCGCTGGAACGACACCGCGGGCACTTCTACAACTGGTACGACACGCAGACGCTGCAGCCGCTGCTGCCCCTGTATATCTCGACGGTGGACAGCGGCAACCTTGCCGGCCATTTGCTCACCCTGCGCGCCGGTCTGCTCGCCCTTGCCGACGACAGGATACTGCCGGCACAGCTGTTCGCAGGCCTGGGCGACACGCTGCGGATTTTTCTCGACGCGGCGGGCGAAGCTGGCGTCGAGCAGGCGAAGGCATTTCGGAACGAACTGGAATCCGCGTCGGCTGCCCGTCCGGAGAGCCTCACGGCGGCGCATGCATGCCTCGCGCGTCTGGCGACCAGCGCCGCCGAACTGGCCACCCAGGTGGCGAAAAGTCCGCATGGCGGGGAGGTCACGACGCCCGGGCAGGAAGGAAAAGGTCGCGACGAGGGGTGGGCGCAGGCGCTTGCGCGTCAATGCCGCGAGGCGCTCGACGAGCTTTGCTTCCTCGCTCCGCGGCAAGGTCTGGCGTCGGCTGCGGGTGCGCAGGAGGGGCTCGCCGCTGGCGCTGCCGTACCGACGCTGCGCGAACTGGCCCAGGCCGGTAGTGGCCCGGCCGGCGACAGGATGGCCGCGATCGAGCGTCTGGCACTGCAATGCCTGCAATTCGCGCGCATGGAGTATGACTTCCTGTACGACAGGCGACGCCATCTCTTGAGCATTGGCTACAACGTCGCCGAGCGGCGCGTCGACGCGGGCTACTACGATCTCCTGGCCTCGGAAGCGAGGTTGTGCAACTTCGTGGCCATTGCGCAGGGGCAACTGCCGCAGGAGAGCTGGTTCGCCCTCGGGCGCCTGCTCACCGGCAGCGACGGAGAACCGGTTCTGCTCTCCTGGAGCGGTTCCATGTTCGAGTACCTGATGCCGCTACTGGTGATGCCGACCTACGACAATACGCTGCTCGACCAGACCTGCAAGGCGGCAGTGGCCCGGCAGATCGAGTATGGGCAGCTGCGTGGCGTGCCCTGGGGCATGTCGGAATCGGGCTATAACACGGTCGACGTGCATCTCAACTACCAGTACCGCGCCTTCGGCGTACCCGGCCTGGGACTCAAGCGCGGACTGGCCGACGACCTGGTGATTGCACCCTACGCCTCGGCCCTGGCGCTGATGGTGGCGCCCGAGCAGGCGTGCCTCAATCTGCAGCGGCTGGCGGCCGAGGGCTTCATCGGCAAGTTCGGCTTCTTCGAAGCCATCGACTACACGCCTGCACGGCAGCGACGCGGGCAAGCGCACGTCGTGGTGCGCTCGCACATGGCCCATCACCAGGGCATGAGCCTGCTCGCGCTGGCGTATCTGGTGCTCGAGCGTCCGATGCAGCGGCGATTCGAATCGGAGCCGCTGTTCCAGGCGATCATGCTGCTGCTCCAGGAGCGCATTCCCCGGACGACGGCCCTGTTTACGCACACCGCCCAACTCTCGGCGGTGCGCTCGCCGTCGCTGGCGGCGGAAACGCCGATCCGGGTGTTCGGCAACCCCGACACCGCGGTCCCGGAGGTGCAGTTGTTGTCCAACGGCCGCTATCACGTGATGGTCACCCATGCCGGCGGCGGCTACAGCCGCTGGAAGGATCTCGCCGTCACGCGCTGGCGCGAAGACCCCAGTTGCGATCACTGGGGCACCGTCTGCTACGTTCGCGATACGCGGAGTGCTGCTTTCTGGTCAACCGCCTATCAGCCGACGGACAAGCGGCCGGAGCACTACGAAGCGATCTTTTCCGAGGGGAGGGCCGAGTTTCGCCGCCGTGATTCCGTTGCCTCCGTTGCCTCCGTTGCTTCCGTGGCTGCCGGCGACGGCGCGGACGACGGCCAATTCGAAACGCACACCGAAATCATTGTCTCGCCGGAGGATGACATCGAGTTGCGCAGGGTGCGCATCACCAACCGATCGCGACAACGCCGGGCAATCGACGTCACCAGTTATGCGGAAGTTGTGATCGCGCCGCCGGCCGCGGACGTCCTGCATCCGGCCTTCAGCAACCTGTTCGTGCAGACCGAGATCCTGCGCGAATGCTGCGCGATCCTGTGCACCCGCCGGCCCCGCTCGCTCGGCGAGCAGGCGCCCTGGATGTTCCACCTGCTGACGGCGCAGGGGGCCGGTATCGGCGAGATGTCCTACGAGACCGATCGCCTGCGCTTTATCGGCCGGGGGAGAAGTTCTGCTGCGCCCCTGGCGATGAGCGACCCCGCGGCCCTTTCCGGCAGCGCTGGTTCGGTGCTCGATCCAATCGTCGCCATCCGCTGTTCGCTGGTCCTCGATCCCGAGCAGACGGCGACCATCGACATGGTTTCAGGCATCGGCAGCTCGCGCGACATGGCCTTGAGCCTGATCGAGAAATACCAGGACCGGCACCTCTGCGACCGCGTCTTCGATCTGACCTGGACGCACAGCCAGGTGGTGCTGCGGCAGCTCAACGCCAGCGAGGCCGATGCGCAGCTCTACGCGCGCCTGGCCAGTTCCGTCATCTACGCCAACGCTTCGCTGCGCGCGGACGCGGCCTTGCTGAGCACGAATCGCCGCGGGCAGTCGGGACTGTGGGGTTACGGCATCTCCGGCGACCTGCCGATCGTGCTGCTGCAGATCGGCGATGCCGCCAATATCGATCTCGTGCGCCAGCTGGTACAGGCACACGCCTACTGGCGCCTGAAGGGACTGGCGGTGGACCTGGTGATCTGGAACGAGGATCACGCCGGCTATCGGCAGCGATTGCAGGAACGGATCATGGGATTCATCGCCTCGGGCATCGAAGCGAGCGTCATCGACCGGCCGGGCGGCATCTTCGTAAGGTCTGCGGAGCACATCTCCAGCGAAGATCGCGTCCTGCTCCAGTCGGTCGCGCGTGCGGTCATCTCGGACGGCCGGGGAACGCTGGCCGAACAGCTCGACTATCGTCGGCTCGCCGCGCCGCGCGTGCCCCGGATGGTGGCAAGGCGAGCCCAGCGCAGCGAGGACCGGCCCGACACGACCGGCGCCAGCGAGACGCCGCGCGGCGATCTGATCCTGTGCAACGGGCTGGGGGGATTCACCCCGGATGGGCGGGAATATGTGATCAGCCTGGCGCCCGGCCAGGTGACGCCGGCGCCGTGGGTCAACGTCCTGGCCAATCCAAACTTCGGGAGCGTCGTCTCGGAGAACGGCGTCGGCTACACCTGGAGCGAGAACGCGCACGAATTCCGTCTCACTCCGTGGCACAACGACCCGGTGTGCGACGCCAGCGGCGAAGCTCTCTACCTGCGCGATGAAGAGAGCGGCCAGTTCTGGTCGCCGACGCCGTTGCCCGTGCGCGCAGCGGCGCCCTATGTCAGCCGGCACGGATTCGGCTACAGCGTCTTCGAACACTGCTCCGGCGGCATTCGCTCCGAACTGTGGGTCTACGTGGCCATCGACGCTGCCGTCAAGTTCTCGGTGCTGAAAGTGCGCAACGAATCGGGCCGGCCGCGCAAGCTCTCCGCGACCGGCTATATCGAGTGGGTGTTGGGAGATGTGCCCGCGAAAACGGCCATGCATGTCGTTACCGAGATCGATCCGCGCAGCGGCGCCCTGTTCGCCAGAAATCCCTACAGCGCGGAATTTGCCGATCGCCTTGCCTTCTTCGACGTCGATGACCTAAAGCGCAACCTGAGCGGCGACCGTACGGAATTCCTCGGCCGCAACGGCACGCTGAGAAATCCGTCCGCCATGCGACGCTCGCACCTGTCCGGCAGGGTGGGCGCCGGCCTGGATCCTTGCGGCGCGATCCAGGTCGGCTTCGAACTGGCCGACGGGGAGGCGCGCGAAATCGTCTTCCGGCTTGGCGTCGGGCGCAACGCCGATGACGCCGGCAGGCTTGTGCAGCGCTTCCGCGGCCCATCGGCCGCGCGCAGCGCACTCGAAGCGGTGTGGCAGTACTGGAAGCACACGCTCGGCGCGGTGCAGGTGGAAACACCTGATCCATCGGTGAATGTCCTGACCAACGGCTGGCTGATGTACCAGACGCTGGCCTGCCGCCTCTGGGCGCGCAGCGGCTACTACCAATCCGGCGGCGCCTTTGGCTTCCGCGACCAGTTGCAGGATGTGATGGCGCTCATCCACGTCGAGCCCGGGCTGGTCCGCGAGCACCTGCTGCTCTGTGCCAGCCGTCAGTTCCAGGAGGGAGATGTCCAGCACTGGTGGCATCCACCGTCGGGCCGCGGCGTGCGCACGCATTGTTCGGACGACTACCTGTGGCTGCCGCTGGCGGTGTGCCGCTACGTGAGCAGCAGCGCGGACACCGGGGTGCTCGATGAACAGGTGCACTTCCTCGAAGGCCGCCCGGTAAACCCGGGCGACGATTCCTACTACGACCTGCCCGGGCGCTCTACCGAGGCGGCCAGCCTCTACGAGCACTGCGTGCGCGCCATCGGCCACGGACTGCGCTTCGGCGAGCACGGCCTGCCGCTGATCGGCTCGGGCGACTGGAACGACGGCATGAATCTGGTGGGGATCGGCGGCAAGGGCGAGAGCGTCTGGCTCGGCTTCTTCCTGTGTGACGTCCTCGGGCAGTTCAGCACCCTGGCGCGGGCGAAGGGCGACCTGGCCTTCGCCGAGCGCTGCACGGCGGAGGGCGCGCGGCTGCGCCAGAATCTCGAACGCCATGGCTGGGACGGCGAGTGGTACCGCCGCGGCTACTTCGACGACGGCACGCCGCTCGGCTCGGCAAGCAACGCCGAATGCCAGCTGGATTCGATCTCGCAGAGCTGGTCGGTGCTCTCCGGAGCGGGTGACGCGCTGCGCTCGCGCATGGCCATGAAGGCGGTGGACGAGCGCCTCGTGCGCCGCGAGCACGCGCTCATCCAGCTCCTCGATCCGCCCTTCGACAGGTCGACTCTCGACCCTGGCTACATTCGCGGCTACGTGCCGGGCGTGCGCGAGAACGGCGGGCAATACACGCACGGGGCGATATGGGCAGCGATGGCATTTGCCGCCCTGGGCGACGCTCGGCGGGCATGGGAACTGACGGCGATGATCAACCCGGTGAATCATGCCACATCGGCGCAAGCCGTCGCCACCTACAAGGTCGAGCCCTACGTCATGGCTGCCGACGTCTATGCGCTCGCCCCGCACACCGGGCGCGGCGGATGGAGCTGGTACTCCGGCTCGGCCGGCTGGATGTATCGGCTGATCGTCGAATCCCTTCTCGGCCTCGGGCTGGAGGGGGACCGGCTGAATCTCGCGCCGTGCCTGCCCGCGAACTGGCCGTCATTCAAGATCCACTACCGCTACAGGGAAACCGTTTATCACATTGCCGTCGCCCGGGAGGGCATTGGCGAGCACGGTGGGCACGGGTCGATGAGCGTCACGGTTGACGGCGAAGAACGAAACGACCGGAAAATTCCGCTCGTCGACGACCATCGCGAACACCTCGTCGAGGTGGTCTTGCGTGCCGAGTGAAGCGTGCTCCCGGCGGGCACGCCGGCGCAGCAGGCGCTGCCTCGACGAGCGCTTGCCGGCTTTTCCGACGCCACGGCCCGGGCGCCTGGCGAGCGGGTCGGGCGGCCCGAGGACAGGTTCGCGGGGTGCCGCGCGCGGATCACTTGCGCCCGCGTTCGCCTGTCGGTGAATCCAGGTCCTTGCCTTCCTCCGGCGGGGGTCTCGGCGTTTTGGCGGAAGCCGCGATGACGACCCGGTTGCGCCCTTCCTCCTTGGCCGCGTAAAGAGCCGTATCGGCACGTCCGAGAGCCGCCTCGAGCGACCCGGTCGAGGCGTCCGCCAAGCCGAGACTCAGGGTCAGCTGCAGCCCGCCGCTGCCATCGCCGACGTCGATCGACGTTTCCGCCGCATGCTGACGCAGTCGCTCGGCCAGGCGATGCGCCTCGTCGAGCGTGGTTTCCGTAAAGAGGAAGGCGAACTCCTCGCCGCCGTAGCGGCAAACCCAGTCCGACTGCCGCAAGGTGTGGCCAAACAACTCGGCGAGCGACTGCAAGACCCGGTCGCCGACGGCGTGCCCATGGCCATCGTTGATGCCCTTGAAATTGTCCAGGTCGGCCATGCCGACGCAGATTGGCCGCCCATAGCGGTGAGCGCGTCTGAGCTCGTCCTCGGCGAGGGCCATGAAATGGCGGCGATTGAACATCCCCGTCAAACTGTCGGTGGTGGCCAGGAAGTGCAGTTGCCGGCGCGCCTCGTCGTTCTCGTGCATGACCTCACGCAACTGGCCGATAGCCCCTTCGACGGCCCGGATCTCGGCCATCGCGGTCGTCGAGAATGGCGTCAACGCCTGCCCGGAACGCAGTTCGCGCAGCGCATCGTCCATTTCCTGCAAGGGGCGAATCAAATGCCGGTGGATGAGGAAGAGGAAACCGCCCAAAAAGAGGGCGACCAGCGCCATAACCAGCGCCAGCTTGACCTGACTGCGCAGCATGGTCGTCGACATCAGCTGCAGGTCGGCGCTGGCCAGATTGACGCCTTCGGTCGAGATATCGTCGGCCAACAGGCTCAAGCGACTGGACAGTGTTTCCCATTCGGCGTAGTGCTGCTCGCTCATGCCCTGGCGCGCGGCCTGGCTGAGAAGAGCGTCAACCTCCCTGGCCAGCGCGGCGACTCTGCTGTCGGCGAGCATCGCCGGGTGGCTGCTCAGCAGGCTGACGATGAACCGGGCCTGTTGGCGCGCGACGGGCGTGCGGCCCGAAAAAACGCGCTCGCCTTCGAGGCGCAGCTGTTCGAGGTTACGCGCCACGCGAAAGTGTTCCAGCGTACTCGGGACGGTTCGTTCCAGCAGGCGCTCGGAGCTCTCCAGCACCTGGCGCTGGTCGCTCGCCAGCCACAGAATCTGCGCCAGGAAGGCCACGCCGAAGAGCGCGCCAAGCCAGCCAAGAGCCTTTCCTGCAGGCCAGCTGCGCTGCGTCCAGTGCGCACGCAGGAATGCTCGCCAGTCCACTGCGAGGGCGCCGCGAAGAGTGCGCAGGAGAGCGGTCAACGGTCGTTTCCTCGACTACTGCAAGCGAAAGGGAAGGTACTCGGTGTTTAGGCGATCGAAGCGCCCATCGCGTTTTATCTGATCGAAGGCGGCGTTGATGTGGTCGCGCAATTGCGGATTTCGCGGATCGATGCTGAAGCCAACGTCACCACTCAACTCAGGCGCCTGCAAGACCGTCGTCTCCAGGCCGAGCGACTGGATCAAGGGGTTGGCGCGCAAGCTCAGGGAGGTGGCCATCGGCAGCAGCACCGCGTTGACCTTGCCTGCGCTGAGCAAGGCAGGGAGCGCAGAGTGATGGTCGACGGCGACGACGTTCCAGCCCTGCGCCCTGGCATAGCGATATTGCGCGCTGCCGGCGACCGCCGCGACACGGGCGCTGGTCGCGCCTGGCGTGACGCCCGGCTGGGAAAACCAGATGCTGTTCGAGCGGTAATACGGTTTCGAGAAGAGAACCCTGGCCTGGCGTGCCGGCGTGGCGAGCAGGCTGACCGCCGCAAAGTCGAACTCACCGGCAGCCACGGCATCGACGACCTTGGCAAGTTCGACAACGGTCAACTCGCAGCGGACTTTCATGGTCTCGCACAAGGCGCGCGCCACGCCGACGTTGAAACCAGCCGGCTTGCCGCTGGCGTCGGTGTACGACATCGGTGGCGAGTTGGTCAGGATGGCGACGCGCAGGACGCGTTCACCCGCGTGTGCCAGCACGCCGGCGGCGAGTCCCAGAAGCAGTAAGCAGCACGCCTGGCGAGGTGTCCGGGCCTTCACAGCGCTCCCCTTGATGTCGCAGGGTGCCAGTCTAACATCGCCGACCGTCCTGGTTGCCAATGGCCCGCGGCGACAGGCCCTCGGCCATGGGCAGCGCGCCAGGCAGCAAGCGAGATGCGGATGGCTTTTTCTTGTGCCGGGAGCGGTGGATCTTGTACCGTGTTGACATGAACCTTGGCTCGCTGTTGTCGTTTTCCTGGCGAATGCTGCGCCGCGACGGGCGTGGCGGCGAGTTGCGCCTGCTGGCCGCGGCGCTGGTCATCGCTGTGGCGGCGCTGACCGCCGTCGGCTTCTTCACCGATCGCGTGCGCCAGGCGCTCGAACGCCAGTCGCACCAGTTGCTCGGCGCCGACCTGCTGCTGGTCGCAGATCATCCGTGGCCGGCGGCTTTTGCCGACGAGGTACGCGCGCGCGGCCTGCAGGTGGTCGAGACGCAAACCTTCCCGAGCATGGTCAGTCGTGGCCGGGGAGCCGACATGCGTTCCCAGCTGGCCGAGGTCAAGGCGGTCGGCACCGGCTATCCCCTGCGCGGCTCGCTGCGCGTTGCACCGGCACTGAACGCTCCCGATGCACCCGCCGACGGCATCCCGGCCAGGGGAACTCTATGGGTCGACGAGCGTCTGGCATCGACGCTGGCAGCGCGTGTCGGCGATCAGATCGCCGTCGGACAATCGTCACTGCGGGTTGCGGCGGTGCTCACCCTGGAACCCGATCGGGGCATCAACTTCTTCAGCGTTGCGCCGCGTCTGCTGATGAACCTCGACGATCTGCCGGCCACCGGCTTGCTGCAGGTCGGCAGCCGCGTTGGCTATCGCCTGCTCCTGGCGGGCGACGCGGCGCTCGTCAAGCGCTATCAGCGTGAGATCGAAGCGCGCCTGGTGCGTGGTCAGCGCCTGGAGGACCCGCAGAACGGCCGCCCGGAGATTCGCATCGCCCTCGACCGGGCGCAGAAATTCCTCGGTCTATCGGCCCTGCTGACCGTCGTCCTGGCAGCGGTGGCGGTGGCGCTCGCTGCCCGGCGCTACGTCCAGCGGCATCTCGATCCCTGTGCCGTGATGCGCTGTCTGGGTGCCACGCAGGGGCTTCTCCTGCGTCTCTATCTGGGGCAGTTCGCCGTCCTCGGCCTGCTCGCTGCCGGCGTCGGTTGCGCCATCGGCTATCTGGCGCATTTCGCGCTGCACGCCTGGCTGGCGCAGTTGCTGGCCACGCCGTTGCCGCCACCAGGCCTATTGCCGGTGGTGCAGGGCGTGGCGGTGGGCATGTTGCTGCTCTTTGGTTTTGCCGTCCCGCCCTTGCTGCAACTGAAGAAAGTACCGACGCTGCGCGTCCTGCGCGGCGAACTGGGCAATCCGCAGGCAGCCTTGCTGGGTGGCTATCTCATCGGTTTTCTGGTTCTGACGGGCCTGATGTTCTGGGTTGCCGGCGAGATCGCGCTTGGCGCCTACGTCGTCGCCGGCTTCAGCGCGGCGCTGCTGGTGTTTTCGTTGATTGCCCGCCTGGTGATCCGCCTGGCTGCGGCGGCGCGCGGCGGCGCCGGCACCGCCGGTGGCATCGGCTGGCGCTATGGCCTGGCCAGCCTCGAACGGCGGGCGTCGGCCAGCGTCGTGCAGATCGTCGCCCTGGCCCTCGGTTTCATGGCCCTGATCCTGCTGACCGTTACCCGTGGCGATCTGCTCGACGCCTGGCAGAGAGCCGTTCCGCCCGATGCGCCGAACCGTTTCGTGGTCAATATCCAGCCCGAACAGGTGGCGCCGGTGCGCGCGGCGCTGGCCGCACGCGGATTGCTGCCAGAACTGGCGCCGATGATTCGCGGGCGTCTGACGACGATCAACGGGGCCCCGGTCAGCGCCGCCGACTACCGCGATGATCGCGCGCAACGCCTGATCGAACGCGAGTTCAATCTGTCGATGCGTGCCGACCTGCCCGCAGGCAACCACCTGAGTGACGGACGCTGGTTCTCGGCGGCCGACCTCGAGGGCAGGGACGAGGCGGCGGCGTCGGTGGAGGATGGTCTGGCGCGAACGCTGGGCCTGTCCGTAGGCGACCGCATCGATTTCGACATCGCTGGCGAGACGGTCAGCATGCGCGTCGTTGGCCTGCGCAAGGTGGACTGGGACACGATGCGCGTCAACTTCTTCGTGCTGACGGCGCCGGCAGTTCTGCAAGGCTACCCGGCGAGCTGGATCACCAGTTTTCACCTGCCCGCCGAGAAGGCGGATCTGGTCAACCCGTTGCTGGCCGAGTTTCCCAATCTGACGGTCATCGACGTCGCCGCCATCCTGCGCCAGCTGAAGTCGATCATGGATCAGGTGGCGCAGGCGGTGCAGTTCATTTTCCTGTTCACGCTTGCCGCCGGCGTCGTTGTGCTCTACGCCGCCCTGGCCTCGGCCGCACAGGAGCGGCGCTACGAACTGGCGGTGATGCGTGCCCTGGGCGCCCGTCGGGAACAGCTGCGGCGCGCCTTGCTGGCCGAGTTTGCAGCGATTGGCGCGCTGTCCGGTCTGATTGCCGCGCTGGGAGCCATTGCCATCGGGCAGTTTCTGGCCCGTGAGGCGTTCCAGTTCGAGGTGGCGATCAATTTCTGGCTGCCGCTGGCGGCCGTTGTCGGCGGCGCGGTCCTGGTCACCGGCGCCGGCTGGTTTGCCGCCTCGCGACTGCTGCAGAGCGCGCCGCTGGAAACGCTGCGCGCCGGCAGCGCGTGAGGCTGCGCGCAGCTGACCACGCCCAGCCACACGCCGCAGCCACGCTGCGCCCCTGCGGAGCGGCGGCACCTTCCGTTATCATTGCTGTTCCACCGGCGCCACCGCGTGGTGCTTTTCGGGGTTCGCTTTGCAGCCCGTTTGTTCACCAATCGCTGCGCGCAGAAGGAGTTTGAGAATGAAGGGCAAGACATTACTGGTGTTGCGGCATGGAAAATCGGACTGGACCACCGGCGAGGACGACTTTGATCGCCCACTGGTCAGCCGCGGTCGTCTCGGTAGCCGCAAGATGGGCGCCTGGATCAGGCACCGCAAGCTGCGTCCGGACGTCGTCCTCAGCTCGCCAGCCGAGCGCGCCCGGGCGACGACCGAGGCGGCTTGTGAGGCAATGGGGCTGTCGCTGAAAAAGGTGCGCTGGGACGAGCGCATCTATGCCGCACCGGCCGAGTTCCTGCTCGCGGCGCTGGCTGATTGCCCGCAGGGCGCCGAGCGAGTGATGCTGGTCGGACACAATCCCGGCCTGGAGGATCTGCTTGCCTACCTGGCCGAGGGCGAGCTCGAAATCCCCGACGACGGCAAGGTCCTGCCGACCTCGGCGCTGGCGCATCTGGAAGTGTTCGCCGATTGGCCGACGCTGGCGCGCGGCTGCGCGACGTTGGTCTCGGTGACCCGACCCGGCCAGGTTCCCGACGAGCTGCCCGACGAGCTGCCCGACGAGAGGGACGCAAGGGACGAAAAGGGCAAGGGGAATGGCGGCAGCCAGGACGACGAACGCGGCCCGGTTCCGGATCATTTTTATACGCAGTCGGCGGTTCTGCCTTATCGCCTGGTCGACGGCCAGTTGCAGATCATGCTCATTGCCTCGCGCAAGGCGACGCGCTGGGTGATTCCGAAGGGAGTCAAGGAACCCGAGCTGTCGCTACGCGATTCGGCCGAAAAGGAGGCCCTGGAGGAGGCGGGCATTCGTGGCCGTCTCGACGACGAGCCGATGGGTGATTACGACTACAAGAAGTGGGGTGGCGTGTGCACTGTCGCGGTCTTCCCGATGGCGGTCAGTGAAAGCGTTCCCGAAGACGAGTGGGAGGAGAGTCACCGCGAGCGGCGCTGGCTGGACGTGAAGAAGGCCAAGCGCCTGATCGCCGAACCGGCTTTGCGAAAACTGGTCGATAAGCTGGAAAAGAGGCTGGCCAAGGGGCGCTGAGGAGGCCCTGATCCGGCCCCGATCGTCAGCGCCGGCAGGGGGCGTGGGGACCCGCCGGCGCTGCCGGCGGGTCTTGCGATCAGATCACGCGCACCCGAATCACGTGCTCGACCGCGCCGATGGCGCGGGCCACGTCGTCGCCTGGGGGCGTTTCGACGTCCACGATGTTGAACGCCAGTTCGGCGCGGCTCTTGTTCATCATGTCCACCACGTTGACCTTGTTCTCGGCGAGTACCGAGAGCACCTGGCCAAGCACGCCGGAAACATTGTCGTTGGAGAAGACGATACGCGAGGTGCCCGGGCTGCGCTCCATGCTGATCGTCGGGAAGTTGACCGAGTTCACGATGTTGCCGTTCTCCAGGTAGTCGACCAGCTGATTGGCGGCCATCACCGCGCAGTTTTCCTCGGATTCTTCAGTGCTCGCGCCGATATGCGGCATGGCAATGATCTGCGGGTGAGCGAGCAGACAGGGTTCGGGGAAGTCGCAGACGTACTTGCCCAGCCTGCCGGCAGCGAGACTCTGCAGGACGGCGGCCGAGTCGACGATCGTCTCGCGAGCGAAGTTGAGCAGGACGGCGCCGGACTTGATCGCCGCCAGGGTGTCGTTGTTGATCATGTGCCGGGTGCCATCGACGGCCGGCACGTGCATCGACACGTAGTCGGAACGCGCCAGCAGCGACTGCAGGTTCTCCATCCGGCTGACTTCGTTGGACAGGCGCCAGGCGGCGTCGATCGACAACACCGGGTCGAAGCCGACCACTTTCATGCCCATGGCCAGCGCCATTTCGGCGACCATCGAGCCGATCGCACCGAGGCCGACGATGCCCAGCGTCTTGCCCTTGAGCTCGTTGCCGGCGAAGCGCGATTTTTCCTTTTCGACGCGCGGCGACATTTCCGCCGGATCCTTGAGGTCGCCGAGCGATTGCACGAAGTTCATGCTGTCGACGATGGCCCGCGAGCTAAGCAGCATGCCGGCCATGACCAGTTCCTTGACCGCGTTGGCATTCGCCCCCGGGGTGTTGAAAACGACGATGCCCAGCTTGCCGTACTCGGCGACCGGCACGTTGTTGACCCCGGCGCCGGCGCGGGCGACGGCCAGCAGCGACTGCGGCACTTCGATTCCCTGCAGCTTCTGGCTGCGCAGGAGGAAGGCGTCGGGATGCGCGATGTCGCTGCCGACTTCATACGCCTGACGCGGGAAACGATCGAGACCGCTGAGCGCGATCTTGTTGTAGGTTCTGACCTTGTACATGAAAGTGTCGCTCAAATTGAGAGGTTGTGTGATGACGCTGAACGGCTTGCCAGCCAGCGCCTTGCCTGCTGCAGTGCTCGGCGACTCACGCCGCCACCTGCGCGTAGGCCCAGGCCAGCCACGGCATCAGCGCCCGCAGATCGGCGCTGTCGACGGTGGTGCCGCACCAGATGCGAATTCCTGCCGGCGCGTCCTTGTACGAGCCGATGTCGAAGGCAACGCCTTCGCTGTCGAGCAGCTTGACGAGTTTCTTCACGCGCTCGGCGTCGAGTTCAAGACTCAGGCAGACGCTGGTGTTGGAGCGCGTCGCCGGATCACTGGCGAGGAAGGAAATCCAGTCATGGGCGGCGACGAAATCGGCGATCACCGCCAGGTTGGCTTCGCTGCGCGCAATCGCCGCCTTGACGCCACCGATGCCCTCGATCCACTGCAAGGCGTCGAGGTAGTCGGCGACACAGAGCATCGACGGCGTATTGATCGTCTCGCCGCGAAAAATACCTTCGTTGAGCTTGCCGCCGGAGGTCAGGCGGAAGACCTTGGGCATGGGCCATGGCGGGGTGTACGACTCGAGGCGGGCGACGGCGCGCGGGCTCAGGATCAGCATGCCGTGGGCGCCTTCGCCGCCAAGGACCTTCTGCCACGAGAAGGTCACCACGTCGAGCTTGTCCCACGGCAGGTCCATGGCGAAGACGGCCGAGGTTGCGTCGCAGATCGTCAAGCCGGCGCGGTCCGCCGGAATCCAGTCGCCATTCGGTACCTTGACGCCCGAGGTCGTGCCGTTCCACGTGAACACCACGTCATTGGCGAAGTTGACCTGCGCCAGGTCGACGATATCGCCGTAGTCGGCCTTGAGCGCCTTCACATCGGCAAGCTTCAGCTGCTTGACGATATCGGTGACCCAACCCGAACCGAAGGACTCCCAGGCCAGGACATCGACGCCACGTTCGCCAAGCAGCGACCACATGGCCATCTCGACGGCGCCGGTATCCGATCCCGGGACGACACCGACACGGTAGCCCGCGGGCAAGCCGAGGATGCGCGCCGTCTCCGAGCAGGCCAGCGCGAGCGCCTTCTTGCCAAGCGCCGAGCGGTGCGAGCGACCGAGGGTATCGAGCTGCAGAGCGTTGACGTCATAACCGGGGCGTTTGCTGCACGGTCCCGACGAGAAATTGGGGTTGTTGGGTTTTGCTGTGGGTTGCATCATTGCCTCTGTCCGGGAGAAGGAAACCGCTGATCACGGGCTTGGCCAAGCGCTGCCAGCCGGCGTTGAAGAAGAGCGGGATTGTAGCAGAGTGTCTTTTTGCCGGCAGCAGGCAAGCGCTGCGTGCAGTGGTTGCCGAGGTGGTTCTTGCTGCCGCCGCAGACCGCGCTTGCGGCGAGCTTTCAGCACCCGCCTCGACTCCGGGAGCCTTGAATTCCGACATTTGCCTGCCAGGCCTAAAGAAGTCGGCGCTGCTGTCGTAATAGACTGTTATCTGCCTCGGCCGAGGCGCTGTGATCGACGGCGCTCGGCGAACCGGGATCGGTTCTGCGCTCGATGCGCGCTTGTCGCGGCTGCGGTTCATCGCAGCCAAAAGGATTTTGCACAGGAGTTCTCGTTATGCCCGAGATGATCGACGATGCCAACTTGCTCGCCGGCTTGTCCGCCGCGGCGTCGGTCGACGTGGAATTCGCCAACGACCCCTGGAAGGTCCTGCTGGTCGACGACGAGCCCGACGTGCACCACGTTCTTCGCCTGGCCTTGCACGAGCTGCACATCGACGGGCGAGGGCTGCGGCTCATCGATGCTTTTTCGGCCGAACAAGCGAAGCACGAGCTCGCCGCCCATCCGGACATCGCCCTGATCCTGCTCGACGTGGTCATGGAAACCGACCGCGCGGGCCTCGATCTGGTGCGCCATATCCGCGACGAGCTGGCGCGGCGTACCGTGCAGATCGTCCTGATCACCGGGCAACCGGGCTACGCGCCGCAGCGACAGGTGGTCAGCGACTACCAGATCGACGGCTACCTGCTCAAGTCGGAGTTGAGCGCCGAGCGGGTCTTCGTCGCGGTGCACTCGGCCATCCGCACCTGTCGGCTGATGCGCGAGCAGGAAAGCCTGCAGGCCGACCTGCAGCAGAAGGTGCGCGAGTTGGACCAGACGCTGGTCGTTCTCCGCGAGAGCGAGGACAAGCTGATCCGCGCCCAGTCGGTCGCCCATGTCGGCAGCTGGACCTACGAGCTGGCCAGCGACGAAATGCACCTGTCGGCGGAAACCTGCCGCATCTTTGGCCTGCCTGCAGGCACGCGGGGCAGTTACCGCAGTTACCTGGAGCGCGTCTGCGCCGACGACCGCCAGGCGGTCGAGGAGGTCTGGCGAGCTGCACTCGCCGATGGCGCGGTTTTCCAGCACGAACATCGAATCATTGTCGGCGAGACGCTGCGCCATGTCCGCCAGCAAGCGGATCTGACGCGCGCCGCCGATGGCACGCCGCTGCGCTGCCTGGGGACGACCCAGGACATCACCGAACGCAAGCAGGCGGAGCAGGAGCTGAAACGCTCGAACGCCGAACTGGAGCAGTTCAGCTACGCCATCTCGCACGATCTCCGGCAGCCCTTGCGAATGGTCGCCAGTTACCTGCAATTGCTCGGCATCGGTCTTGCCGGGCAATTGGACGACGAGCAGCGCGAGCACTTCAAGTTCGCCATCGAAGGTGCCCGCCGTCTCGATCAAATGCTCGTTGCGCTGCTCGAGTATTCGCGCGTCGGTCGCCTCGGCGAGCCGCCCACCTGGCTGGAAACCCGGGCCATCGTCGACGAGGCACTGCTCTTCCTGCAGCCGGCGATCGCCGAGGCGCAGGCCAAGATCAGCGTCCGTGGCCATTGGCCACGCGCCTGGGTGCGCCCCGACGAAATCCTGCGCCTGCTGCAGAACCTGATCGCCAACGCGGCCAAATTCCGCGTCGCCGGGCGGCGCCCGGAGATCAGGGTGGCGAGCCGGGTCGCGCGCGCGCAGTGGTGCCTGACCGTTAGCGACAACGGGGTGGGCATCAACCGCGGCCAGATCGGCCGCCTTTTTCAGGTCTTCCAGCGCTTGCAGAGCCGCGCCAGCTATGAGGGCAGCGGCGTCGGCCTGGCGCTGTGTCGCAAGATTGCCGAGCACCATGGTGGAAGCATCTGGGCCGACTCGCCCGGCGAGGGGCAGGGCAGCCGCTTCTGCGTGTCACTGCCGCTGCCCCGGGAAAGCGCTTGACGATGCTCACGCCGCGGTCGAAGCGCCTGCTCGGGGCTGCTGCCTGCTTCGCGCGCTGCCAGACTGCTCGCCGGGAACGAAGATGATCGGCAAACGCCTGTCGCCCTTTGTTGTTCTGCTCGCCGACGATGAGCCGGCTGACGCGCACCTGGTCAAGTGGGCATTGACCGAGAACCGCCTTCACGTCGACCTGCAGCACGTCCTCGATGGTCGCGAGGCGCTGGAGTACCTGCAGCGGGAAGGTCGGCGCTTTGCCATGGCCGTGCGTCCCGACCTGATCCTGATCGATCTGAACATGCCGCGCATGGACGGCCGCGAGTTTCTCGCCGTGGTCAAGGGCGATCCGGCCCTGTGTGACATTCCGGTCGTCGTCCTGAGTACTTCGGAAGTCGATCGTGACGTACGCGACAGCTACCGCCTCGGTGCCTCCGGCTACATTACCAAGGCGCTGGATGTCAATGAATTCATCGTCGAGATTCGTCAGCTGAGCGAGTATTGGATCTCTCTGGTAAGGTTGCCCGAGAATCGATGAGCGAGGAGCGCCGTGAGCAAGCCCGTGCGAAACGCTGCCATCAAGGCATTGGCTTGATCTTGCACCGGGCGCGGATGGCAGCGATGCGCGACAGAGGGAAAGTGCTGCTATTGTTCCAGGGGAACCGCCTTGGGGGCCCGACAGGAACCAGCGAAATCGGCGCCGAACGCGTCGGCGGGAGCAGGCCAGGCACCCGGGCGTGCGGCGTGCCTGGCCTGGTGTTCGCGTCGGCCGGCGGTGGGCGGCAAGGGAGAGACGGGGGTAGCGCATGAAAAAGTCGACCCGCAGGCGGATCTCGATCCTGGTGATCGAGGACGACCCCGGTGATCTGGGCCTGATTCGAAGCAATGTTCGCCTTGCCGGCCTGAAGCGCATCGGCGAAGACGATCCGGTGATCTGGGCGTCAACGCTCGCCGACGGGATTGCGGCCGCTGCGTTCAACAAGCCCGACGTGGTGCTGCTCGATTTGTCGCTGCCGGATTCCGCCGGAATCACCACCGTGGAACGTATGCGAGCCGCTGCGCCGACGGTGCCGATCATCGTTCTCACCGGCCAGGATGACCACCAACTCGCCGAAGCGGCCTTGCAGGCAGGCGCGCAGGATTATCTGCCCAAGGGACAGTTGTTCCAGCACGATGCGCTGGGGCGAGCGATACGGCATGCGCTGGTCCGTCAGAAGCTCGAATCACGCCTGCACCTGCTCGATGCGGCACTCAACGCCGTGGCCAGCGGCATCGTGATCACCGATCTCTCGGCAGCGATCGAATGGGCCAATCCGGCGTTCACGCAAATCACCGGCTTTGCGACCGCCGAAGTCGTCGGTCACAATCCCGGCGAAATGCTCAATTCGGGGAAGCAGGACGGGCACTTCTACGAGGGCATGTGGCAGACCATTCTGGCCGGGCGGGTGTGGACCGGAGAGCTAGTCAACCGGCGTAAGAACGGCAGCCTTTTTGACGCGGCGCTGACCATTTCGCCGGTCACCGGCGGCGACGGGAGTATTCGACACTTTGTCGCCATCATGCAGGATATCTCCGAACGCAAGGCCACCGACGAGCGCGTCCAGCACCTCGCCCACCACGACCAGCTGACCGACCTGCCCAATCGCATGCTGCTCAGCGACCGCTTGTTCCAGGCACTGGCACAGGTGCGCAGGGAGCAGGGGACGCTGGCCGTGATGTTCCTCGATCTGGACGACTTCAAGCCGGTCAACGACACCCTCGGTCATGATGTCGGCGACCTCCTGCTCAAGGAGGTCGCGCTCCGTTTGCGCGGCTGTGCGCCGAGGAGTTCCGACACCGTCGCGCGCGTCGGCGGCGACGAATTCGTGATTCTGCTGGCGCAGATCGACAAGGCCGCCGATGCGGCAGTTGTCGCCCGCAAGGTCCTCGCTGCGGTCAAGCGTCCCTTCGCCATCGGTCCACACCGCATCGACATCTCGACGAGCATCGGAATTGCCGTCTATCCGGAGCACGGCGAAGACGTCAGCCGGTTGTTGAAGAACGCCGACACGGCGATGTATCACGCCAAGAAAGCGGGCCGCAGCTGCTACCGTTTCTTCCGGGAACTCGCCGAAACGACAAGGGCTTAGCTTGGTAGAGACGCAGCAACCGCCGGAAGGCGCGGATAACCGCCCGGCGGCATCGACTATCGATGGCGGAGGGCAGGGCCTCCCCGTGCTCGGCGCTGCCTCCGCAGACCTGCTCGAACAGGGCGACGGTCAGACGCAGAGCTGGCTCCCTTCGCGACGCTTCCTCAATTACACCGCCTGGTCCATTCTCGTTGCCGCGGCATGCGTGCTGCTGACCATGCTGCTGATCATCCCGGATCAGCCCTGGCGGGCGGTCGGGCCGGTCGCCATCGTGCTGCTGGCCACGAGCGCCCTGCGCCTGCTCGACAGTGGTCGGGTGCGTACCGCGCTGGCGGTATTGGTCTGGGGGCTGTGGTTGGCCGTGACCAGCCTGTCGCCGTTCTTCGGGGGGGTGCGGGCGTTGCTGATCATCGCTTACCCGCTGCTTATTCTCATGGGCGGCTGGCTGCTGGGCAGGCGCACGGCGCTCCTGCTCACGGCGCTGACCGTGGCCGCGATAACCGGCTTCGTGGTCGCCGAGCGGTCGGCCCTGCTGCCGCCGCAACCGTCAACGCCGGCCATGCTCTACGGCCTCGTGCAAATCGTCTGCGTCGTCGTCGCGCTGCTGCTGATCACTTTCCTGACGCGCGCGCATCGGCAGCACATCGATGACATAAGCCGCTTGGGCAGCGCTCTCGCGCAGCGCACCGCCGAAGTGCAGGCCAGCGCAGCCGAGCTCGAGCGCGCGCAGGCGGTCGCTCGTGTCGGCAGCTGGGTCGTCGACCTGGCCAGCGGACAGGTTCGCATGTCGGCCGAGACCCGCCGGATCTTTGCCCTTCCCGCAGGCAGTGGCGGCAGCATTGCCGGCTTCATGGCACTGGTGCATCGGGATGATCGTCAGGCGCTCAAGAAAGCCAGCACCATGGCGCTGGCCGGAGAGCCTCTGGCCGTCGAACTGCGCGTCGTCATCGGCGGCGTCGTGCGCTGGATTGCGCAGCGGGCCGAGGTCGAGTTCGACGCTTCGGGCCAACCGCTGCGCGCTGTCGGTACGACCCAGGAGATCAGCGAGCGCAAGGAACTCGAAGCCAGCCTGCGCGAGCAACGCGAGTTCTTCCGCCTGATTTCCGAAAGCATCGGCGAACACATCGCCGTCCTCGATCTCGAAGGGCGGCGGCTCTACAACAGTCCCTCGTATCGGCAGTTCTTTGGCGTGAGCAGAGACCTGCAGGGCAGCGATTCATTCGCCGACGTGCATGCAGATGACCGTGAGCGGGTGATCGACGCGTTCAGGCAGACGGCGGAAACCGGCGTCGGTCAGGAACTGCAGTACCGCCTGGTGCGACACGACGGCAGCGTCCGGCATATGGCGTCGACCGGCAAGGTGATCAACGACAAAATCGGCAAGGTGATGCGTGTGGTTGTCGTCTCGGACGACGTGACCGACAAGAAGCAGGCCGAGCAGTGGGAACGCATCGCTGCGACGGCCTTCGAGTCGCAGCAGGGAATGTTCATTACCGACGCCAACGGCGTCATTCTGCGCGTGAACAAGGCGTTCACCGAGATCACGGGCTACTCCTCTGCGGACTGTGTCGGTCGGACGCCGAAGCTGCTCAGTTCGGGCCGCCACGACGCCACCTTCTATTCGGCGATGCGCGACACACTCCAGCGCACGGGAACCTGGCAGGGTGAAATCTGGAACCGGCGCAAGAACGGCGAGATCTACCCCGAATGGCTGACCATTTCCGCAGTCTGGGACAGCGACGAGAAAGTCACCAACTACGTGTCGACGCTGACCGACATCACCATGCGCAAGCAGGCGCAGGAAGAGATCCGCCATCTGGCCTTTTACGATGCGCTGACCGGCCTGCCCAACCGCCGCCTGCTGCACGACCGTCTGCGCCTGGCGCTGGTGGCGAGTACGCGCAGAGACCGACAGGGGGCCTTGTTGTTCATCGATCTCGACAATTTCAAGACGCTCAACGATACCCTCGGACACGATATGGGTGACCGTTTGCTGAAACAGGTCGGCAAGCGGCTGTCGGCCTGCGTTCGTGAACGCGATACGGTTGCCCGCCTCGGCGGCGACGAGTTCGTGGTCATGCTCGAGGACCTCGCCCGGCAACCGCAGGAAGCGGCTGGCCAGAGTCGGAGCATCGGCGAGAAGATCCTTGCCGCACTCAATCGCCCCTACGATCTGGACGGGCACGAGTATCACAATACGCCAAGCGTCGGCATCACCCTGTTCGGGGACAGTCAGGAAGGCATCGACGAACTGATGAAGCGCGCCGACCTGGCGATGTACGAAGCCAAGGCCATGGGCCGCAATACCCTGCGTTTCTTCGACCCGCAGATGCAGGCGGTGGTGACCGCTCGCGCCAGCCTCGAGAAAGACCTGCGCGAAGCCTTGCAGAGGAATCAATTGCGTCTTTTCTACCAGCCGCAGGTGGACGCCGCCGGTGCGGTCATCGGCGCCGAAGCGCTGGTCCGCTGGCAGCATCCACAGCGCGGATTCGTCTCGCCGGCCGAGTTCATTCCCCTCGCCGAGGAAACCGGTCTGATCCTGCCGCTGGGGCTGTGGGTGCTGGAATCCGCCTGTGCGCAGCTGGCCGTCTGGGCGGAGCAGGTGGGGACGAGGCGATTTACCGTTTCGGTCAATGTCAGTGCGCGGCAGTTCCGGCAGCCGAACTTTGTCGACCAGGTGCTCGCCGTTCTGGCCAGCAGCGGTGCGGATCCTGAACGCCTGAAGCTCGAACTGACCGAGAGCATGTTGCTTGACAACGTACAGGGAATGATCGACCGGATGGGTACGCTCAAGGACCACGGCGTCGGCTTTTCCCTGGACGATTTCGGCACCGGCTATTCGTCGCTGTCGTATCTCAAGCGCCTGCCGCTCGATCAATTGAAGATCGACCAATCCTTTGTTCGCGATCTGCTCACCGATCCCAATGACGAAGTGATCGCGCGCACGATCATCGCCCTGGCCAGCACGCTTGGCCTGTCGGTGATCGCCGAGGGGGTCGAAACCGCCGCGCAGCGTGACGCCCTGGCGGCGCAGGGCTGCCATGCCTACCAGGGCTACCTGTTCAGCCGGCCGCTGCCGGTCGCCGATTTCGATGCTTTCCTGGCGGGCTCCCGAGAAAACGGATAGCGATGAACGACCGGCCGGGTGGCGGGGAACTGGCAGTCGGAATTCTCTGCGCCACGCGGTCGGCGGTGTTCTTTTGCCCGACTCATCGGGCGCAGGGCAAGCTGGGGTTGTAAGCCGGAACCGCCGAAAGTTCGGTCAGTCTGAGGCGGATAGAACGAGCAGTTGTGTCATCCGCCGGCACCTGAGCATCTCTACGCGTCCCACGGATTGATGACGGTGACGCTGGCGGCCTTATAGGGACTTGTATCGCGTGACGCCACGATGAACCCCCGCGAGGCTGCGATCGCGGCGATGTAGCCGTCAGGGGTTGGGAATCCTCTACCGCCGGACCTGGCCTTCACGGCCAACTCGCCATAGCGCCGTGCTGCATCGATGTCGAATGGCAGCACCCGATCCCTGAACAGTCCCAACAGACCGTCAAGAGTCTGTGTCAACATGTCCTTGCGCTTGCCGGCTGGGAGCGTCCCGATGCCAAACAAAAGCTCTGCCAGCGTCACGCTGGACAGATACAGCGTTTCGGCGACTTGATCATTCAGCCAGGCCCGCACGGCCGGATGCGGCTCTGGTTTCATCGCCTCGGAGACGACATTGGTATCGAGAACGATCATTCAAACCTCAGCGGCGCGGCTGGCGTCTTGTCTCTCTCTTGGTGGATGACCTCGAAATCCTCGTTCGTGAGGCCGATCTTGCGGCCCAATGCTGCAAGGGCCTCACCCAGGCGAACGCGCGTCTCTGGCTTGACCGCGATCGCCAGAATCTCGCGGACCTCGGCCTCAGTGCTATGGCCATGTTGAGCGGCACGCACCCGCAACGCGCGGTGTACGTCGTCGGGCAAATTGCGGACTGTCAGCATCGCCATAGCGGCACCTCATAAGAATGCATTCGATGCATCTAGTTTACTAAAACGAATGCATTCCTTCAAGGCTGAGTGCGAGCGTTAGCCGTGTTGGAAAACATCTGTTTTGCGACAACGTGGTGGCGTAGGACGCTTACACAGTATCTGCGCCAGGCCTCACTGCATGCCGCCAATGGCCGCGTCAGTAACGCCATCGCCGCGCTGCCCATCTTCCCTTACTACTCGTTCGACCTTGAGACGCTGTACGGAGCTGTCGATGGCCAGCAGTTTGGCGTCGAGCGGCCGACCGTGAAGGCGCGACTCGCGCAAATATTTTGGGCGCGGCGAGGGCGCGGTTGCCTACACGCGGCTGTGCAACCATGTGCCGCTCGACGGCTACCTCATCGGCGTGCACGAATACGAAGGCCACCATGTGTTCGACATCTGCTATCGCAATACCTCGGAAATCGCGCCGACCGCGATCACCGGCGACATGCACAGCGTCAACAAGGCCAACTTCGCCATCCTGCACTGGTTCGGCCAACGCTTCGAGCCGCGTTTCACCAATCGCCGAACCCGACGCGGCACGCGATCTTCGAGTTCGACAAGCTGATCCGCAGCATCTACACGCTGCGCTACCTGCGCGATCCGCAACCGGAACGTAACGTGCGCCGCTCGCAGAATCGCATCGAGTCCTACCACCAGCTACGCTCGACCATCGCGCAGGTCGGCGGAAAGAAGGAATTGACCGGGCGCACCGACATCGAAATCGAGATCAGCAAGCAGTGCGCAGTCCTGATCGCCAACGCCATCATCTACTACAACTCAGCCCTCCTGTCGCAGCTGCTGACAAAGTTCGCGGCAAGCGGCAACACCAAGACACTGGCGCTGATTACGCAAATTCCGCTGACAGCCTGGCGGCACATCTTCCTGAACGGGCACTACACCTTCCTCAGTAATGGCAAGGTGATCGACCTGGATGCGCTCGTGGCGGGGCTGGAGTTGGGATGCCGGAATTTTCGGCGGTTCCGGCCTATACAGCCCCAAGCTGACTCAGCGTCCTTCGCCGCGCGCCGCCAGATAGATTCCGAAAAGCAGCAGCACAAAGCCAATTCCCTGCACGAGAGCGAAGGCCTCAGCGAAAAATATCCAGGCCAGCGCCGCGCTGCCGACCGGTTCGCCGAGCGTGACGACGGCGATGAAGGTCGCGGAGACGTGTTTCAGCGACCAGTTGTAGGCGGTATGGCCGAGCAGCTGCGGGCCGAGCGCCATGCCCAGCGCGATCAGGTAGGCGGCGCCGGTATGGCCGCCGAGCGGCGAGCCGCTCAACTGGCAGGCGACGAGCAGAAACAGCGAGGCACTGCCGTAGGCCAGCCAGACGTAGGCCGGTAGCGGCAGGTTGGCGCGCAGGCGTCGCCCGATCAGCAGGTAGGCGGAAAAGCACCAGCTGCCGACGATGGCCAGGAAGTTGCCGAGCAAGGGGTCGCTGCCGGCAACGCTGCTCTGGCTGTCGCTCCAGAAGATGAGCAGGCTGCCGGAAAGCGAGATGACGATGCCCAGGACCATCACCGCGCTCGGCTTCTCGCCGAAGAGCAGAAACGACGCAATGCCGACCCAGAGCAGGTTGGTGGTCACCAGCGCCGTGCTGCTGGCCACCGAGGTGTATTCGAGCGAAGTGATCCAGGTCGCGAAGTGCAGCGCCAGGAAGAAACCGGCGCCGCAGGTGAGCAGGCCCTGCCGCCGGCTCAGCGCGCGCAGCACGTGGCCCGATTGCCAAAGCGCAATCGGCGTGATGATCAGCGCCGCCAGTCCGAGGCGCAGCGTGGCGATGGTCAGCGACGGCAGGCCGTAGCCCTGCGCCAGGCGCGCCAGAATGGCGCCGAAGGAAATCGCCAGCAGCCCGATGCCGAGGACCACGAAGGGCAGCCAGCGCGGTGGCGCTTCGCTTTCCTGTCCGCGTTCTTCCACGCCCCGCGTCCCGTGCCGGCTAGGCAGAAGTCTCCGTCTGGGCGCCCTCGAGATACGCGGCGCGTACTTCGGGACTGGCCAGCAGTTCGCTCCCCGTACCGGAGAGAATGATCTGGCCATGCTGCAGAACGTAGCCGCGATGCGCCACGCGCAGGGCATGGTGCGCGTTCTGCTCGACGAGCAGGATGGTCATTCCGTGTTCGCGGTTGAGCTCGCGAATGATCTGGAAGATCTTCTTGATGTACAGCGGCGCCAGGCCCAGCGACGGTTCGTCGAGGAGCAGCAGCTGCGGCCGGCTCATCAGCGCGCGGGCGATGGCCAGCATCTGCTGTTCGCCGCCGGAAAGCGTCCCGGCACTCTGCGTGCAGCGTTCTTCGAGAATCGGGAAGAGCGTGTACATGCGCTTCAGGTCCACGGCAAAGTTCATTTCTTCGCCGAGAACGGCGCCCATCTGCAGGTTCTCGAGAACGGTCATGCGCGGGAAGATGCGCCGCCCTTCGGGAACCAGGGCGATGCCGCGGCGGGCGATCTCGTGTGTCGGCAGGGCGGTGATGTCTTCGCCGTCAAAGACGATGCGTCCGGCCGAGGCGCGCGGCTGCCCGAAGATGGACATCATCAGCGTCGATTTGCCGGCGCCGTTGGCGCCGATCAGGGTCACCACCTCACCGACCTGCACGGCAACGTCGACGCCGTGCAGCGCGTGAATGCTTCCATAGTGGGCATGGACACCCGACAGTTGCAGCATCATGGCGCAGCCTCCGCGTGCAGTTGTTCGTCGGCGTCGTCCTCGCCCAGGTAGGCCTTGATGACATTGGGATCCTGCTGGATGTGCGTCGGCGTGCCTTCGGCGATCTTGCGCCCGTAATTGAGCACGCAGATGTGGTCCGAGACATTCATCACCACGCTCATGTCGTGCTCGATGAGCAGGATGGCGATCCCTTCGTCACCGGCGAGATGCTTGAGCAGTTCGTTGAGTTCGGCCGATTCGCGCGGATTGAGGCCGGCAGCCGGCTCATCGAGGCACAACAGCAGCGGGTCGACACACAGGGCGCGAGCGATCTCGATGCGCCGCTGCATGCCGTAGGGCAGGTCGCCGGCGGCGGTATTGGCCTTGTCGATCAGATCCAGGCGCTTCAGCCAGCCAATGGCCTTGTCCATCGCCGCCGCTTCGGCGCGCCGGTAGCCGGCAAGGCCGAAGAGCCCGGCCAGCGAGAAACCCGACGCACGCTGCAAGGCGTTGTGCTGGGCCACCATCAGGTTTTCGAGGACGGTCATCTTCGGAAACAGGCGGATGTTCTGAAAGGTGCGCACGACCTGCGCCTTGTGCGCCACCTGGTGGCTGGGCAGCGCTTCGAGGCGCATCAGCCCGCGCTTCGGGTGGTTCAGGCGGACACCGCCCTCGGTTGGCTTGTAGAAACCGGTCAGGCAGTTGAAGAAGGTCGTCTTGCCGGCGCCGTTCGGTCCGATGACGCCGGTGATCTGGCGCGCGGCAACGTCGAGCGACATGTCGTCGATGGCCAGCAGGCCGCCGAAGCGCATGGTCAGGCGCTCGACGCTGAGCAGGGGAGCGGTGGTGGCGCTCATTTGCCTTCTCCGTCGGCCGCATATCGCAGCGTCGGTTCGCGGTGCGAGAGGATGCCACCCGGCCTCCAGACCATGATCATGACCATCGCCGCACCGAAGAGCAGCATGCGGTATTCGGCGAAGTCGCGTCCCAGCTCGGGCAGCAGGACCAGCACCAGCGACGCCAGGACGACGCCCAGCTGGCTACCCATGCCGCCGAGAACGACGATCGCCAGGATGATCGCCGACTCGCTGAAGGTGAAGGATTCCGGCGAGATGAAGCCCATCCGGGCAGCGAAGAAGACGCCGGCAAAGCCGCCGAGCATGGCCCCGATGGCAAAGGCCGAGAGCTTGACGTTGCGGGCGTTGATGCCCATCGCCTTGCACGCGATCTCGTCTTCGCGAATCGCTTCCCAGGCGCGTCCGATCGGCAGCTTGCGCATGCGCGAGACGAAGAGGTTGGTGATCAGGGCCAGCGCCAGGATCAGGTAGTAGAGAAAGATCACCCGATGGCTGGGCGAATACTCGAGGCCAAAGAACGAGGCGAAGGTCGGATCGTCGCCCGGCGGCTTGAGCTCCAGACCGAAGAAGGTCGGGCGCGGGATCGACGCGATCCCGTTCGGGCCGCCGGAGAGCTCGGTCCAGTTTACGAGGATGACGCGGACGATCTCGCCGAAACCGAGCGTCACGATGGCCAGATAGTCGCCCCGCAGACGCAGCGTCGGCCAGCCGAGGAGGACGCCGAAGAATGCCGCCATGCCGCCGGCGACCGGCAACGCCTCCCAGAAGCCCCAGCCGAATTGCGTTCCCAGAATGCCGTAGGTGTAGGCACCGACGGCGTAGAAGGCGACGTAACCGAGGTCGAGCAGGCCGGCCAGCCCGACGACGACGTTCAGACCCCAGCCGAGCATGACGTAGATCAGCACGGTGGTCGCGGTGTCGACGACGTAACGGTTGTCGGCAAAGAAGATCGGCAGGGTCAGCGCGATGCCGAGCGCCGCCCAGGCGACCCAGGTGAGGAGCGGGCTGCCGGAGCGTCCGCTGCTCTCGGCGAGTGCCGCCGCGGCGGTCGCCGCGGCCGAGCGCTCGCGCGTCAGCTGGTGCGCCTTGAACCGGTCGATGCCGTAACGCAGGACCAGCCGGCCGGCGAAAGCGACGCCGACGAAAATGAACAGGGTCGGCCAGCGGGTGGCAATCTGCAGCGCGCCGCCACTATCGACGGTGGTCAGGCCGATCATCGGAATGCCCAGCAGCAGGGCAATGAAGGCAACTGCCGCGGCGTCCTTGAGGCGCGTTGCCGGCGAGAGGGCGTGCGGGGCGAGGACGAAAGCGGCCATCAGACTTTCTCCACCTCAGGGCGGCCGAGCAGGCCGGACGGGCGGAACATGAGGACCAGGATCAGGATGCTGAAGGTCGCCACGTCCTTGTATTCGGCCGATAGATAGGCCGCCCAGAATGCTTCGATCATGCCGATCAGCAGGCCGCCGAGCATGGCCCCGGGCAAGGAGCCGATGCCGCCGAGAACGGCCGCCGTAAAGGCCTTGATGCCGGCGACGAAGCCGATGAAGAAGTCGACCACGCCGTAATAGACGGTGACCATCACCCCGGCCACTGCGGCGAGCGCCGCGCCGAGCATGAAGGTCAGCGAGATCGTGCGGTCGACGTTGATGCCGAGCAGCGCGGTCATCGTCCGGTCCTGCTCGCACGAGCGTTGCTGTCGCCCGAACGATGTTTTCGTGATCAGCCAGGTGAAACCGGCCATCAGCGCAACGGTGACGACGACAATGAGAATCTGCGTGTACGCGAGGCGGACGGTGAAGCCGTCGACGGTCATCAGATCGATTCCGCCGACGAGCACCGGCGGGATCGGCTTGACGCGCGCCCCCTGCGTCAGCTGCACCATGTTCTGCAGGAAGATCGACATGCCGATCGCCGAGATCAGCGGCGCCAGCCGCGTCGCCCCGCGCAGCGGCCGGTAGGCGATGCGCTCGACCGCCCAGCCATAGACCGAGGTGAACAGGACAGCGATGATCAGCACCAGCACCAGCGCCAGGGGCACCGAGCTGATGGCGAACGAAGCCAGCAGGGTGAACACGGTGACGGCGATGAAAGCGCTGACCATGTAGATGTCGCCGTGCGCAAAGTTGATCATCCCGATGATGCCGTAGACCATCGTGTAACCGATGGCGATCAGGCCATAGACGGCGCCAAGCGTCAGGCCGTTGATCAGTTGCTGAAGTGCAAGAGCCATCACCTTCCTCCTTTGCTGCGGGCGCGAAATGCGCTGATTATTATCGTGTCGTCAGGTGTGGGCGCTCCTGCCGCTCCGGGTGTCACTCCGCTCTGGCCAGCGTCCTGAATCAGTCGTCGCTCGCGTCCAGCGCCATCAGACTGGCGTTGCCGCCGGCGGCGGTGGTATCGACCGACAGCGTGCGTTCGCTGGCGAAACGGTAGAGGTAGTGCGGGCCGCCGGCCTTTGGTCCGGTGCCGGAGAGACCTTCGCCGCCGAACGGCTGCACGCCGACCACGGCACCGATGACGTTGCGGTTGACGTAGGTATTGCCGACGTGCAGGCGGGCGGTGATCCGCCGGACGGTGTCCTCGATGCGGCTGTGGATGCCCAGCGTCAGGCCGTAGCCGGTGCTGGCGATGGCGTCGCAGACCTTGTCGAGATCTTCGCCGCGCCAGCGGACGATGTGCAGGATTGGCCCGAAAATCTCGCGTTCGAGGCGCGACAGGCTGTCAATTTCGTAGGCGCACGGGGCAAAGAAGCTGCCGTGGCTGGTCGCCCGCTCGTCGAGCGTACAGGTGTAGAGCGGTTTGGCGAAGCTGTCCAGCCAGCTGGCGTGGGCGACCAGCACCTTGCGCGCGGCTTCGTCGATCACCGGGCCGACGTCGGTGCGCAGGTCGGCGGGGTCGCCGATGCGCAGTTCCTGCATGGCGCCGGCGAGCATGGTGCTGACGCGCTCGGCAATGTCCGCCTGGACGAAGAGCACGCGCAACGCCGAACAGCGCTGTCCGGCCGAATTGAACGCCGACGCGACGACGTCGCGGACGATCTGTTCGGGCAGTGCCGACGAGTCGGCGATCAGCGCGTTCTGGCCGCCGGTTTCGGCAATCAGCGGCACCAGCGGACCATCCTTTCCTGCCAGCGTGCGGGCAATGATGCGCGCCACCTCGGTGGAGCCGGTGAAGGCGACGCCGGCACACTCGCGAGCGGCGACCATCGCCGCTCCGACGCGGCCGTCGCCGGGCAGGAAGGCGAGTACATTCGCCGGGATGCCGGCGCTGTGCAGCATGCCCACGGCCAGGGCGGCGACCAGCGGCGTCTGCTCGGCGGGCTTGGCGAGCACCGTGTTGCCGGCGGCCAGCGCGGCGGCGACCTGGCCAACGAAAATGGCCAGCGGGAAGTTCCACGGGCTGATGCACACGAAAACGCCGCGGCCGTGCAGCGACAGGCTGTTGCGCTCGCCCGTCGGGCCGGGAAGCTCGATCGGCGCGGCGAATTTTTCCTTCGCCTGCGCGGCGTAGTAGCGGCAGAAATCGATCGCCTCGCGGACCTCGGAAACGGCGTCGACCTGGATCCGGCCGCCTTCGCGAACGATCAGCGCGACCAGTTCGGGCAGGCGCTCCTGCATCAGGTCGGCGGCAGCGTCGAGAGCGGCTGCGCGTGTCGCGGCAGGGGTGCTTTCCCAAGCCGGGAAAGCCGCCTGCGCGACGGCCATTGCGGTGCTGACGTCGGCGACGCTGGCCTCGATCACCTGGCCGACGACTTCGCGCTGGTTGGCCGGCGAACAGACCGGCCGGCTGCTGGCGCCTGAGCCCTGCTTGCCGCCAATCAGCGGCGCGGCGAGGTAGTTGACGTTGCGGCTCTGCTGGATGGCCTGGTGCAGGTGCTGGAGTGCGGCTTTGTCGTTCATGTCCGGTCCTTCACTGTTGGCGCGTTCGGCACCGAAGAGTTCACGTGGCAGCGGGATGCGTGGCTGGCGTTTGACCGCCAGCGCGGCCAGCCTTTCGACCGGGTCGGCGATCAGCGCGTCGATGGGCAACTCGGCGTCGGCGATACGGTTGACGAACGACGAGTTGGCACCATTCTCGAGCAGGCGACGAACGAGGTAGGCAAGCAGGTCTTCGTGACTGCCGACCGGCGCGTAGACGCGACACGGACGGTTCCACTTCTTGGCCCCGACGATCTGGTCGTAAAGTTCTTCGCCCATGCCGTGCAGGCGCTGGTATTCCCATTCGTCGCTGCCACCGGAGCTGATCGCAATTTCGGCGACCGCCGCCAGGGTGTGCGCGTTGTGCGTCGCGAACGCCGGGTAGAAAGCCTGCGGGTCGGAAAAAAGGCGCCTGGCACAGGCCAGGTAGGAGACGTCGCTGGTCACCTTGCGCGTAAAGACGGGGTAGTCGGCGTGGCCACGCTCCTGCGCGATCTTGATCTCGGCGTCCCAGTAGGCGCCCTTGCACAGGCGGACCAGCAAGCGCCGCTGACCGCGGTGCGCAAGGTCGGCGAGCCAGTCGAGCAGGGGCAGGGCGCGTTTCTGATAGGCCTGGATGGCCAGGCCGAGGCCGTTCCAGCCGACCAGTTCGTGATCGGTGGCCAGCGCTTCGATCAGGCCCATCGACAGTTCGAGTCGCTCGGCCTCCTCGGCGTCGATGGTCAGGCCGATATTCCTGGCCTTGGCCCTGACCGCCAGCGCCTTGATGGCCGGCAGCAGCTCGCGGCGCACGCGCTCCTCGTTGGCGACATCGTAGCGCGGGTGCAGTGCCGAGAGCTTGATCGAGATCGACGGCGCGATGAACGGCGGCTGGCCGCTGGCCGCGTCACCGATGGCGGCGATCGCCTTGCTGTACGAATCGAAGTAGCGCAGCGCGTCGGCGCTGGTACGTGCGGCCTCGCCGAGCATGTCGTACGAGTGCCGGTAGCCGGCTTTTTCGGCGCCGCGCGCGCGCTCCAGTGCTTCATGGATATTCCGCCCCATGACGAACTGCTTGCCGAGAATGCGCATCGCGGTGGTCACCGCCTGGCGGATCACCGGTTCGCCGGTACGCGATACCAGGCGCTTGAGAATGCCGCTGACGCTGCGCTGCGCGGTGTCGAGGTTGACGATCTGGCCGGTGAGCATCAACGCCCAGGTCCCGGCATTGACGAACGTGCTGTGCGAGGCGCCGAGTCGCTTCTGCCACTCGGTGCTGCCGATCTTGTCGCGAATAAGGCGATCGACGGTATCGGCGTCGGGGATGCGCAGCAGCGCTTCGGCCAGGCACATCAGCACCACGCCTTCGCGGGAGGAGAGGTCGTAAGTGGTCAGGAAGGCGTCGATGCCGCCGGTTTTCAGGCGCCGGTCACGAACCGTCTGGACCAGCGGCGTCGCCCGTTGGCGGATGCCCTCCTGTTCGGAATGGCTGAAGCGTGCCTTGGCGATCAGTTCCGCGACGAGCGTTTCCTCATCGATGCGGTGATAGTCACGCAGACGCTGGCGTAGTGCTTGGGGTGTGGCCACGCTCATCCTGCCTCCCGGTCGATGCGACCCGACACGCTCACTGCGTGTCGCGTCGCGTTGTCGAAATGTCCGCCGTGTTCACCATCGGGGCGGACGCCGTCAGCCGTTCTCACTGCGGGCAGGGTGCTGGGCGGCAATGCCGCCCGGCGCGCCTGTCTTGCCTGCATTCGCTCGCTTATTTCTTCACGTAGTCGTACTTGCCACCTTGCCACTGATAGACCATGAAGCCGGGCAGTTTGTTGTCGCCCTTGGCGTCGAAGCTCAGTTTGCCGATCACCGTGTCGAAGCTGCCTGAACGCAGAGCCTTTTCCATGTCCTTGTACTTGGTGCTCTTGGCGGCGTTGGCGGCGTCGGCGAACAACTGCATGGCCGCATAGGCGTACATCACGTAACCCTCGGGCTCGACCTTGGCGTCACGGAATTTCTTGACGACAGCAGCGGCAGAAGCGTTCTTGCGCGGATCCGGCGCAAAGGTGAAGAAGACGTTGTCGGCGGCCGGGCCGGCAGCGGTCACCAGTTCGGAATTGGTCATCGTGTCACCACCCATCACCGTCAGCTTCAGGCCCGCCTGCTGTGCCTGGCGCAGGATCAGCGCCACTTCGGTGTGGTAGCCACCGAAGGCCATCACCCCGACGCCGGCCGACTTGAGCTTGCTGACCAGGCCCGAATAGTCCTTTTCACCGGCGGTGATCGATTCGCGCAGCGCTGGCTTGACGCCCTTGGCTTCCATGGCCTTGGCGATTTCGTCGGCGAGGCCCTTGCCGTAGGCGCTCTTGTCGTCGACCACGGCGATCTTCTGGCCCTTGAAGTGTTCGGCCAGGAAGGTGCCGGCGACCAGGCCCTGCTGGTCATCCCGACCCATGATGCGGAAAATGTTCTTCAGGCCGCGCTCGGTGACCTGCGGGTTGGTCGACACCGTGGCCATCGGAATCTGCGACTCGTTGTACACGTCGGACGCCGGGATCGTCGAACTCGAACACCAGTGCCCGTGCATGAAGACGATCTGCTTGTTGACCATCGTGTTGGCCACTGAAACTGCCTGCTTCGGGTCGCAGGCGTCGTCGCCGACTTCCAGTTGCAGCTTCTGGCCGAGGACGCCGCCCTTGGCGTTGATGTCGGCGATGGCCATTTCGGCCCCCTTGCGGATCTGGTCACCCGCCGACGCGTACTGACCGGTCATCGGGCCGGCGATGGCCACCAGAATGTCGGCGTAAGCGCTGCCGCCGGCGAGAGCCAGCAGACTGAAGCTGGCCGTCAGGATCGACTTTCTCATTTGTTTCCTCCTTTGCTACGGTGGTAATTCAGGTAATGGACAAGTGACGCACCCGCATCGAGCACGTGTGCCCGCGTGAGTTCTGCCGCCGCGTCCGGGTCCCGGCGAACGAAGGCTTCGAGAATCTCGGCGTGTTCGTGCAGGGTCTTGGGCAGTTCGGTGGTGATCGACAAGAGCGCGCGCACGTAGCGTTCGACCTTGTTGTACAGCGATCGGATTTCAGCCAGCAGGATCGGTCGCTCGGCCGCAGCGTAGAGCGTCGAATGGAACAGCCAGTTCAGTTCGCCCCAGCGACCGGCGTCGGTGGCCAGCGCAAAGCCCTCAAGATGCTGGCGCGCGCCGGCGATGGCCTCGTCGTCGATCAGCGGCGCCGACAGGCGCGCCGCGCGCGCTTCGAGCATGGCGCGGATTTCCATGTATTCGCCGATCTCGGCAGCCGACAGCGAGGCGACCACGACACCCCGGTTGGGCAGGAACGTGACCAGGCCTTTGGCCTCGAGGTGCTTCAACGCTTCGCGGACGGGGATCTTGCTGACGTGAAAGTGGCTGGCGATTTCGTCCTGGCGGAGCATCTCGCCGGCCGGCAGCACACCGTCGACGATCGCTTTCTTGAGCATCTGCGCCACATGGTCCGACGCGCTCAGGCGCGGGATCCTCGCGGCGGGAATCAGTTCAAGCGCGGGCGGAATGGGCAATGAGCGAGCCTCCGAATATCGTATACGATATAAACGTTCCCGTTCAAGCTAGCGGCGGATGCGCAGAATAGCAAGCTGCAGTGCAGCAATTAAAGGGTGACCCGGGAAGCTTCCTGTAGAATCGCGTGCCCATGAACACTGTCAGCATCGACGCGTCGCGCAGCGCACCCCGCAACCTCTTTGCGTACCGGAAATTTTGGGCCAGCCGTTTCGGCAGTGCGCCCTTCCTGCCGATGTCGCGGGCCGAGATGGACGAGCTCGGCTGGGACTCCTGCGACATCATCCTGGTCACCGGCGACGCGTACATCGACCACCCGAGTTTCGGCATGGCGCTGATTGGCCGTCTGCTCGAAGCGCAGGGCTTTCGCGTCGGCATCATCAGCCAGCCGGACTGGCTTTCGGCGAGGGCTTTCCAGGCGCTCGGCAGGCCGAATCTGTTCTTCGGCGTGACGGCCGGCAACATGGATTCGATGGTCAATCGCTACACCGCCGACCGCAAGCCGCGTTCCGACGACGCCTACACGGCCAACGCCGAACCGCACCGCCGCCCCGATCACGCGGTGGTCGTCTATGCGCAGCGCTGTCGCGAGGCCTTCCCGGGGGCCAACGTGGTGATCGGCTCGATCGAAGCCAGCCTGCGCCGCATCGCGCACTACGATTACTGGTCGGACAAGGTGCGCCGCTCGGTGCTGCCGGATTCGAAAGCCGATCTGCTCATCTTCGGCAGCGCCGAGCGGGCGATCGTCGAGCTGGCGCATCGCCTGGCCGCCGGTGAAAATATCGCCGACATCCGCGACCTGCGCGGGACCGGATTCATGGCCCCGCGCGGCTGGTTGCCGGGCAGCGACTGGGCCGAGATCGATTCCTCCGAAGTCGACACCCCGGGGACGCTGATCCGCCATCCCGACCCCTACGCAATGACTCCGGAGCCCGGCAAGGAGGCGGTGTGTGCGTCGAAAGCGGAAAACTCCGCAAGCCCGGCGAGCGCTGCGCACTCGGCCGGCAGCGTTGGCGAGCCGCGCACGCAGGTGATCAAGATGCAGTTCCAGCGGCATCAGCGCATGCCCAGGCTCGAGCGCACGCGAACCGCCATCCGCCTGCCGTCGTACGAGCAGGTCGTCGCCGATCCGGTACTTTATGCGCACGCCTCGCGGACTTTCCACGTCGAATCGAATCCGGGCAACGCGCGGGCGTTGATCCAGGCGCACGGCGAGCGCGACCTGTGGCTCAATCCGCCACCGATTCCGTTGACCACGCCGGAAATGGACGGCGTCTTCGCCTCGCCGTTCCAGCGCCGGCCGCACCCCGCGTACGGCGACGCCAAGATCCCGGCTTTCGAGATGATCCGCTTCTCGATCAACATCATGCGCGGCTGCTTCGGGGGCTGCACCTTCTGCTCGATCACCGAGCACGAGGGGCGCATTATCCAGAGCCGTTCCGAAGAATCGATCCTGCACGAGATCGAGGAGATCCGCGACAGGACGCCCGGCTTCACGGGCATCATTTCCGACCTCGGCGGGCCAACCGCCAACATGTACCGGCTGGCGTGCAAGGACCCGAAGATCGAGTCCTCGTGTCGTCGCCTGTCGTGCGTCTTTCCGGGTATCTGCGAGAACCTGAACACCGATCACACGCCGCTGGTGAATCTCTACCGCAAGGCGCGGGCGATTCCCGGGGTGAAGAAGGTCCTGATCAGTTCCGGTCTGCGCTACGACCTCGCCGTGCGCGATCCGCAATACGTCAAGGAACTGGTCAGCCATCACGTCGGCGGCTACCTCAAGATCGCCCCCGAGCACACCGAAGAGGGGCCGCTGGCGCACATGATGAAGCCGGGCATGGGTTCCTACGAGCAGTTCAGGGTGATGTTCGAGAAGTTCTCGAAAGAGGCGGGCAAGGAGCAATACCTGATCCCCTACTTCATCGCCGCGCATCCGGGAACCACCGACCACGACATGCTGAACCTGGCGCTGTGGCTGAAGCGGAACAAGTTTCGTCTCGACCAGGTGCAGACTTTTCTGCCGACGCCGATGGCGCTGGCCACGGCGATGTACCACAGCGAGAAGAACCCGCTGGCCAGGGTCGGGCGCGCGTCGGCCGGCGTCGAAACCGTTCGCAACGCGCGCCAGCGCCGCCTGCACAAGGCTTTTCTACGCTATCACGACGCCAACAACTGGCCCCTGCTGCGCGAGGCGCTGAAGCAGATGGGCCGCGCCGACCTGATCGGCAACGGCCGGCACCAGTTGGTCCCGAGCTTTCAGCCGCCGGGAACCGGGACGCGGCGGGCGCCCGCGTCCGCCGACGTCAAGACCGTCGCGCGTTCGCCTGTGCGGGCAGGGGTGAGGACTGCGCCGGTCGGCGCTCGCTCGCGCAAGCGCTGATTCGCCTCGCCGCGAAGACTCGACAAACGACGCCGGAGGTCTGGCGCGCACGCGTCCAGCCTGGCCTGCCCGCGATCAGACGGGGAGGGCGGGCGATTCGTAGTGGACCGCCAGCCAGATCGTCGCCTTTCCGGGTAGCGTCCAGTCAACCCGATGCCGGCGCCGCGGCGCGATGTTCACGCAATCCCCCGCCTTGAGGTGCTCGGCCAGTGGCGGGTCTTCGAAGCGCAACAGGGCCTCCCCCTGAAGCAGCACGATCCACTCTCCGAGCGCCTGTTCGTACCAGAAACCCGGCGCGCTTGCCTGGCCGGTCGACACGATGCGTTCGATCCTGAGGCCCGGTCGGGCAAGCAGTTCGAGAAACTGTTCGTCGGGCGATGAGTCTGGCGGCAGTTCGGCGAAGATGTTCTTCATCCGGGGGGGCGCGGAAAACAGGAAATTCTACGCCAAGTTCCGGCCGACGGCCGGAGCGCCCTGAATGCCCCGACGGCGGCTGTCGCTCTATTCTGTCGAAAAACCCGGGGGCCATCGATCGCTCCCGAACGGATGTCCGGATGCTGATCATCGCCTACCGCTACGGCACAGGACGCGATGCCATTGACGTCCTGACGGCAAGGACCTAGCATGGCCGGCCGGCTGTTTCCGGCGATGGCTCTTCCGGAGACGCCCATGGACGTGGCGACAAACGACGCAGACCAGCAGGTCCGCCATTTCCGGCAGATCCTGATGTGGCCCTTGCAGCTGATGCCGCTGGCCGAGGGCGGACCTTTCCAGAACCACAGTCAGTTGCTCGATCGTATCGACGCTGACAACCCGTGGCGGGAACTGGCCGACGAGTTCAGCGGCGACCCCGACCAGTTTCACGAACGCCATTACAGCGAGTTCGTGACCTTCCTGCCGCACGTCCAGCGCTTCCTCTATGGCGAAGGCGGGGGTCAGATGGGGAGCAGTTCGCGCCACGGCGAATCGCCGATCCGCGTCTTCCGTCGCCACGACGTGGCCAAAGTGCGCATGCACTACAAGGACCGCGAGCAGCCGATCGATTTCGACGTCGCCCACCTCGACCTCTATTTCTTCTACGACATCGAGGTCCTCATCCTGGTCGTCGAGATCTTTGCCGACGACCTCGAACTGCGGCAGGTGCACGACACCCTGTACCGCTTCGGGCGGGCCTATCCACCGTCCTGGGACGACGATGGCAGCGGTAGCCACTGCCTGAAACGCAGCGAATGGATCGCCCCCGACGGCCGGGTGCTGGCCGCTTCGGACTACGAGAAACGCAGCAAGTACCTCACCTTCGTCTCGCGCTTCCGCGCCCCGTGCATCTCGTCGCACTGGGAGTTCCTGCTCCGGCCACTGGTGCTGCACCACTCGGACGAGGAAGGCCTGGTCCGCTATCGGCAGATCGAGTATCACCGCATGCCGCTCCTCGCCTACCTGGCGATGGACGACCCACGCGCGCTCAGCCGTGACGACTTCGCGCGCCTGGTGCTGGTCACCGGACCGGGGAAGATCGGCGCGCCGCCCGCTTCCGAGCTGCCGCTCGACGATTTCGAAGCGCGCTATTGCTACGACCGCTACTGGCACCCGCACGCCGAGCAGCCGGGAAGCCGGCAGCTCTCCTGCGGGCACGCGGTCATCATGGTCGGCAGCGCCCGCGACGTCTACTTCAGCGGCCTGGAGAACGGTCTGCTCGGGCAGTTTCGGCACCAGTTCTTCCTCCTCGCCCTGATCCCGCACTTTCACAAGGCCGCCTTGCTGATGCTCTCCGACCGCCTGGTGACGGCACTCAATCACCTCCGCATCGGCCAGCCCGAATCGGTCAAGGAATTCAAGCGTGCCATTCGGCAGATCCTCGAAGTCTTCCTGCGCTTCACTCATCGCTACTGGTTCTACGAGATTTCCGACCAGGCACAGGCCCGCTCGATGTTCAAGCTGACCAGGGAGCACCTGGGCACCGAGCGCCTGTATAGCGAATTGCGCGAGGAAATCCAGGACATGAGCCAGTACCTCGACAGCGACAGCCTGCGCCGGCAGTCCAATACGGTCGTCCGCCTGACCGTGGTGACCACCGCCGGCCTGATCGCCACGATCACCACCGGCGTCCTCGGAATGAACCTGCTCGACGCCACGCACGCTCCCTTCGCCGAGCGACTGGCGCTGTTTGCGCTGGTCGCCGTGCCGTCGGCGCTGCTCACCGGTTTCGCCATCGTCAAGTCGAAGGCGCTCTCGGAGTTTCTCGAGGCGCTGTCCGACGAACGTCTCTCGCCGCGCGCCAAACTTGCCACGCTGACGGCCGTCTGGCGACGCCCACGCCCACCCGACGGCGGCTGAGCAGCGGTTCTCGCCAGGTCCATTCTTTGACTAGTTGTCGGCCACAGCAGCGCAGCGGCAGCTGGCCATTGCGGTGCCGGGCACTTGCGCAGCACGTCGGCCTTAGGGAAGGCCTTTCATCATTCACTACTTGGCCTTTCCGGCCATCGCGGACGACCAACAGGGTAGCTGTTTGCCCGGTTTTCTTGCGGCCCACAGGATTTCGCGTTTATGATGCCGACGAAATGCCGAGAGCAATACGGATCGATCGCGGTAGCGAAACCTCGGTTCTCGGTGAGTCCCGCTGCCACAACGACAAGCTGATGCTCAGGTTTGCCCAATTCGCTTCATCGGCTGGCGCCTTCGAAATCTGCTCGGCCGAGCCCCGAAGGACGCCAAGCGGTGTCACCCGCAGCCTGCCAAGTTCCGAGTCGGGTCATCGCCAACGACCCGATCCAAACGCTACGCCAACAGAAGCGACACTTAGGAGGGAGAAATGAAGCTTGTCTCGATGTTCCGCTTTAGATTACTGACACTTTTCGCCGTGCTGACCCTGGGCGCCGGATCAGCCTTCGCCGCTGCCGCCGCGACGGCGACAGCCGGTGCCACCGCCGGTGCCAAGCCCAACATCGTGTTCATCATGGGCGACGACATTGGCTGGATGCAGCCGAGCATCTATCATCAGGGCCTGATGGTCGGCGAAACGCCGAACATCGATCGCATCGGCAAGGAAGGTGCGAGATTCATGACCTATTACGCCGAGCAGAGTTGTACGGCCGGGCGCAACGCCTTCTTCACCGGCATGCATCCGCTGCGCACGGGCATGATCCCGCCGCAACTGCCGGGTAGCCCGTCCTGGTTGCGTCCGGGCACTCCTTCGCTGGCCAAGTTCCTGCTCGACCTCGGTTACAACACTGGCGAGTTCGGCAAGAATCACCTCGGCGACCATTTCGAGGCGCTGCCGACTTCGCACGGCTTTCAGGAATACTGGGGTTACCTGTATCACCTCGACGCCATGCAGGGCGTGAGCTTCGTCGATATCAACAAGACGCCGCTGGTGCAGGGAATTGCGCCGCCGTGCAAGAACACGCCGATCACCGGCCTGCCCGAAGTGCCCGGCGCCGTGGATCCGAAAACGGCGACCTGTCTTACCCCACCGCGCCCGGTCATCTGGTGCAAGTCCAGTGACGGCACACAGAAGAACACGACGTGCAAGGACGAAGGTCCGCTGACCCTGGAACGTTCGCGGACCGTCGACGAGGAAATCTCGGCCAAGGTCATCGACTTCATGGACCACAACGATCCGAAGAAGACCGGCAAACCGTTCTTCGTCTGGTACAACCCGGCGCGTATGCACGTCACGACCATGCTGTCGCCGAAGTACGAGGCGATGGTCGGCGAACCCGGCGGCAAGGACTGGGGGACCAACGAAGCCGGCATGAAGCAGATGGACGACAACATCGGCGCCGTCATGAAGAAGCTGGAGGACATGGGCCAGCTCGACAACACCATCATCGTGTTCACCACCGACAACGGCGCCGAGACCATCACCTTTCCCGACGGTGGCAACACCCCCTTCAAGGGCGGCAAGCTGACCACCTGGGAAGGCGGCATGCGCGCACCGATGCTCATGCGCTGGCCGGGCGTCATCAAACCGGGTACGGTCAAGGACGACATCTTCGCCTCGCTCGACTGGGTACCGACGCTGGTTAACATCGCGGGCGGGGCCAAGGGCAACGCACTCAACGAGCAGATCATGGCCGGCAAGTACCCCGGCATCGTCAAGACCAAGCTCGACGGCGTCGACCAGACCGATTACCTCACCGGCAAGTCGGAGAAATCGGCGCGTGAGGTGTTTTTCTACTACACCGGTTCGCAACCGTCGGCGGTGCGCTACAAGAACTGGAAGATGTATTACACGATCGTTCCCGATACCGCGACCGGCGGGCTGTTCGGCGCCGTCAGTTTTCACTGGACGCAGCTCCTCAACCTCAAGCGTGACCCCTTCGAGACGACGGTCGGCTCCGACGCGAAGTCCTTGCTGGGTTACGGCGGCGCGCTTGGCTCTCCGGGCAACGCCTATATCTACAACTGGAACATGTTGCCGATCGGCCAGTTGCTGTGGGAGAAGGAGCTGTTCTCGTACAAGGAGTTTCCGCCGATGCAGGCACCGGAGACCTATAACCTGGATGGCATCCTCAAGGCCATGCAGCAAGGTGGCCACCACGGCCACGATTGAGTCGGCACGCTGACGGCTCGTGAAATGCCGCTGCGGGCGCCCGAACCGGGCGCCCGTTTGCTGAGCACGGACGGTGGCCAGGGGCCGGTGGGGCGTGCGGCAGGTCCCGGTGAGGCCGGCTGCAGCGCGGCCATACCGGTGCTCCGGAGCGCTGGGTGGAAAAGACGGGGACTGGCGCAGCGCGCCCTGGAGTAGGTATCCTTGACGCTTTGCCGGTGCAGGCCGCCGGCGCGCAGGCGCCAGCGCGGCGCAAGAACCCGGGAAACCGCTCATGATCATCGACAAGAAATCGCTGCTCCTGCTCATCGTCGTCCTTGGCGGCTGCGCCGCGATTACCCGCCACACGCTCAACGACGAGTATGGCGCGCCGGACCCCGCGCGCTTCGACGTGCCCGCCGCGCCGCCGGCTGGATTCTCGTATCGCAGCGACGTCCAGCCGATCCTCGAAAAACGATGCGTCGTCTGCCACGCCTGCTACGACGGGCCGTGCCAGTTGAAGTTCACGGCCTGGGAGGGGGTCGCGCGCGGCACCAGCAAGGCGCTGGTCTACGACAGCGCTCGCCTGGACGAAGCCCCGTTGACGCGCCTGTTCACCGACGCGCAGAGCGCTTCGCAATGGCGCGGCAAGGGATTTTCGGCGGTCCTCAACGAGCGCGAGCAGACGCCGGAAGCGAATCTGGCGGCGAGCGTGATGTATCGGGCGCTCAAGCTGAAGGAGGACCATCCGCTGCCCGTCACGGCCATCCTCCCCGAGGCCTTCGATTTCTCGCTCGACCGGAAACAGCAGTGCCCGCGGATCGACGAATACGAGGCCTTCGAGCGCAAGAATCCCCTCTGGGGAATGCCCTTCGGCCTGCCGGGCCTGGACGATGGCGAAACGGCCACCCTGCGCCGCTGGCTGGAACTGGGCGCGCCTTTCGAGGGGCTGCCGCCGCTGCCGGAACGAATCGATGCGCAGGTGGCCGACTGGGAGGCGTTCCTGAATGGCGACTCGCTCAAGCAACGCCTGGCCAGCCGCTACATCTACGAACATCTTTTCCTGGCCCACCTGTACTTCGACGACGATGCGGCGCATCACTACTTCCGGATGGTCAGGTCGCGGACGCCGCCGGGCCAGCCGATCGACCTCATTGCCAGTCGCCGGCCGTACGACGACCCCGGCGTCGAGCGCGTCTACTACCGCCTCGATCGCGAACGGGAAACCATCGTCGACAAGACGCATCTGCCCTACGCACTCGGGCCCAAGCGCATGCAGCGCTGGCGGCAGCTGTTCATCGAAGCCGACTACACGCTCACGGAACTGCCTTCCTACGAGCTGAAAGCGGCCTCCAACCCCTTCGTGACCTTCCAGGCGCTGCCCACATCGGCGCGCTATCAGTTCATGCTCGACGAGGCGCAATTCACGATCATGAATTTCATCAAGGGCCCGGTCTGTCGTGGCCAGGTGGCGCTGAACGTGATCGAGGATCGTTTCTGGGTGTTCTTCCTTGCCGACGCCGATCTGCAGGACCAGGCTGGAGAATTCCTGGCGCGCGAATCGAGCCTGCTCGCCTTGCCGGCGGCGCTGGGAAGTGACGCCGGGATCGTCGTTCCGTGGCGCAGGTACGCCAAGCTGCAGGCCGAGTACCTGCAGGCCAAGTCGAAGTTCCTCGATCGCTACGCGGCGGCAAACAAGGGCCCGAATCAGGAGTGGATCTGGAACGGCGACGGCAACAACCCGAACGCCGCGCTGACCATCTTCCGCCACTTCGACAATGCCTCGGTGGTCAAGGGCCTGGTCGGTGGTCCTCCGAAGACGGCGTGGGTGATCGGTTATGGCCTGCTCGAACGTATCCACTACCTGCTCGTTGCCGGTTACGACGTCTATGGCAACGTCGGCCACCAGCTGCTGTCGCGGCTGTACATGGACTTCCTGCGCATGGAAGGCGAGTTCAACTTCCTCACCTTTCTGCCCCGCGCCGAACGCAAGGCGGTGAGCGACTACTGGTATCGCGGTGCGAGCCAGGAGGTGAAGAACCACGTGTACGGAGATCTGGCCAGTTTCGACGCTCAGAGCGGCATCCGTTATCGCAGCAAGGATCCGCAGCACGAGCTATACACGCTGCTCCAGCGCCGCCTGGCACCGGTGCTGAACCACCAGTACGATCTCGCGCAAGTGAGCGATGCCGCCTTGCAGAAGGATCTCGCCACCCTCGCCAGTGCGCGCGGTGCGCCGCTGTCGTGGTTCCCCGAGATGGTCTTCGTGCGTCTGGAGGATCCGCCGCGCGCACCGCGATACTTCACGCTGCTGCGCAACACCGGCCATCGCAGCGTCTCCAGCCTGCTCCGCGAAGGGCAAGAACTCCTCCCGGCCGAGAACACGATGACCGTGGTGCCCGGGTTCATCGGCGCCTACCCGAGCGCCATCTACCGCGTGCAACGCTCGGAAATCAGGGCTCTCGCCAAGGCCATCGGCAGCTTGTCGTCGGAAGAGGACTACCGTGCGCTGGCCGACCGCTACGTCGTTCGGCGCAGCAACCCGCGTTTCTGGCAGGCCAGCGACGAGCTTCAGGAAGCGCATCTGCAATTTTCGCCAATCGACTCCGGGCTGCTCGACTACAACCGGCTGGAGAACCGCTGATCGACGATGCGATCATTCGCCGGCCGCGTGGGGGCGTGTTGCGGGCGACGACGAAGCGCCGGCTGCACGCCCCCTTCCGCCGGCCTACTTCTGCTGCTTCAGCATCTCCTGGACGCGCGGATCCTTCATCATCTCGTTGAGGTTCATTCCGCCCATGCCCGGCATGGTCACCTCGCCGGGTTTCTGGCCCGCCTGGCAGGGGCCGATCCAGCGCGCGTCTATGGCCACCCTTGACTCGCTGATGCCGTGCAGCGGCGGGCTGAAGCGAGTGTGAAGGTCGCCCTTGTAGGCGACGTCGAAAGTGCCGACGAATACGGCATCGGTCGTCGCCGTGCTGCCCTGGACCTTGCACACCGAGTGCACGCTGGCCTGGTTGCCCTGCGTCCTGACGTCGAGGACGCTGCAGTGGTGTTTTTCCTTCCTCGCCTGCTGTTGCATCAGGTCGTCGGTGTTGCGGTCGATACATTGCTGCATCGCGCCGATCGACGGCATGCCTTCCATGCGCGTAGTGAGCTCCCACAGGCCGGGTTTGCGCTTGGGCAACTCGCTGCTGCTCGCGGCGTGCGCGGCGCTGATCAGGCTGCACGCCGCCAGCGCGCCAAGGAGCAGGGGAGAGGCAAGGTGATGGTGGCGGGCGGGCGCTGTGCTTACAGGTGTCATGACGGTTCCTCGTTGACGATAGGGCGGATGGATCGGCGCGCAGAGGATAACAAAACTGGGTAGCGCCTGGGTCTGCGGCGAGCGCTGATCGCCGTCGGCAGCGCCTGACATCGTTCGTCGGCAGCCTGCGGGGCACTGCTAGAATGGCGACCATGAGAGTTGATGGCACGCCCACACGAACGATCCGGCCGCTGGCCAACGCCCAGGCGGTCGAGATCATCGACCAGACCGCGCTGCCGCACGAGTATCGCTGGCTGCGCCTGGCCAGCCTGGAAGCGGCCGCGCAGGCGATCGGCAGCATGCAGGTCCGCGGCGCACCGCTGATCGGAGTGACCGCCGCCTACGGAGTGGCGCTGGCGATGCTGCAGGGCGACGACGACGCGACCCTCCTGGCCGCAGTCGCTACCCTGGCCGCAACGCGGCCGACGGCGGTGAATCTGCGCTGGGCGCTGACCCGCATGCAGCGCTGCCTGGCACCCTTGCCAGCCGCGGCGCGTGCCGCTGCCGCGTGGCAGGAAGCGGCACGGATTGCCGACGAGGACGTCGAGCAGTGTCGCCAGATCGGCAAGCATGGCCTGGAACTGCTGCGCCGGCGTGCTGGCGAGCGCGGCCGCCTGGAGATCATGACCCACTGCAACGCGGGCTGGCTGGCGACCGTCGATCACGGGACGGCGCTGGCGCCGGTCTATGCGGCTTTCGACGCGGGAATCGACGTCCATCTCTGGGTTTCCGAAACGCGGCCGCGCAATCAGGGGCTGTTGACTGCCTGGGAAGCGGCCCAGCACGGCGTGCCGCATACGCTCGTCGCCGATAACGCCGCCGGGCTGCTGCTGGCCCGCGGCGGCATCGACGCGGTCATCGTCGGTGCCGACCGCATTGCCGCCAACGGTGACGTTGCCAACAAGATAGGCACCTACCTCAAGGCGCTGGCGGCTGACGACGCTGCGGTGCCGTTCTACGTCGCCGCACCGCACTCGACGATCGACTTTGCCTGTCCGAGCGGGGCGGCGATTCCGATCGAGGAACGCGCCGCCGACGAGTTGCGGATCGTGCATGGCCGCGATTCGTCCGGCGTTTGCGGCCAGCTGCGGCAGCTGCCGGCCGGCGAAGGCGTCGCCAACCCGGCTTTCGACATCACGCCGGCGCGCCTGGTCGGCGCCCTGATCACCGAGCGCGGCTGCTGCCCGGCGAGCAGCGAGGGGCTGCTGGCGCTGTACCCGGAGGAACGGCATGGCTGATCTTCGCCAGCGCCTGATCGCCAGCGCGCGGCGGATGACCGCCGCCGGCCTGAACCGCGGTACGGCAGGCAACCTCAGTGTCCGCGTCGGCGGGGGCCAGGCGGGTTTCCTGATCACCCCTACGGGCATGGACTACGACGCTCTCGAAGTCGACGACATTGTCTTCATGCGCCTCGACGGAACGCCGACCGGGCGCCGCAAACCGTCGTCCGAGTGGCGCTTTCACCGTGATCTCTACGTCCATCGCCCGGACGCCGGCGCCATTCTGCACGCGCATTCGCCCTTTGCCACCAGCCTGGCGTGTCTGCGCCGCGACATTCCGGCGTTTCACTACATGATCGCGCGCTTCGGCGGCAACAGCCTGCGCTGCGCCGGCTACGCGACCTTCGGCACGCAGGAACTCTCCGACGCCGTGCTGCTGGCGATCGCCGATCGGCGCGCCTGCCTGCTCGGCAATCACGGCATGCTGGTCCTCGGCGAGGACCTCGAGCAGGCGCTGGCCCTTGGCGGCGAACTCGAAGCGCTCTGCGAACAGTACTGGCGCGCCTGCCAGCTCGGTGAGCCGGTGCTCCTCGACGCCGCCGAAATGGCGACGGTACTTGCCAAGTTCGCCAGCTACGGACAGCAGGCCTGAACGCCCCGATCACTGGACAATCCGAAAAGACCATGTTGCGCGTCAGCGAAATCCGCCTGCCCATCGACCATCCGCCGGAAGCGCTGCCCGCCGCGGTGGCCGCTCGCCTCGGCATTGCCGTGCAGGAGATCGGCGAGATCAGCGTTTTCCGGCGCAGCTGCGACGCGCGCAAGGCAAGTGCGCTGGTTTTCAGTTACAGCGTCGACCTGACCCTGCCCGACGAGGCGCAGCTGCTGGCCCGTTTCGCCAACGACCGCCAGGTGCAGGCGGCGCCGGACATGCGCTACCACTTCGTCGGACGTGCGCCAGCGGGGCCGCCGGGCAGCCGACCGCTGATCGTCGGTTTCGGTCCGGCGGGCATCTTTGCGGCGCTGATCCTGGCCCAGTCCGGGTTCAGGCCGATCGTTCTCGAGCGCGGCAAGGCGGTGCGCGAGCGCACGCAGGATACCTGGGGCCTGTGGCGCAGGAAGGTGCTTGACCCCGAGTCGAACGTGCAGTTCGGCGAGGGCGGGGCCGGTACCTTTTCCGACGGCAAGCTCTACAGCCAGATCAAGGACCCGCAGCACCATGGTCGCAAGGTGCTCGAGGAATTCGTCAAGGCCGGCGCGCCGGAAGAGATTCTCTACGTCAACAAGCCGCACATCGGCACCTTCCGGCTGGTCGGCATGGTCGAGCAGATGCGCCGAGAAATCGAGCGCCTGGGCGGCGAGGTACGCTTCCAGCAGCGCGTCAGCGGGGTGCACATCGAAGCCGGGCGCGTGCGCGGGGTGACGCTCGCTTCGGGCGAGGAACTCGCTGGCGAGCGGCTGGTTCTGGCGCTCGGCCACAGCGCTCGCGACACTTTCGAGATGCTGCAGCAGGCGGGGGTGTTCATGGAAGCCAAACCGTTCTCGATCGGCTTGCGCATCGAACACCCGCAGGCACTGATCGACAAGGCTCGTTTTGGCACCCACGCCGGCCATCCGGCGCTCGGCGCGGCGGACTACAGGCTGGTCCATCATTGCCGCAACGGGCGCTCGGTGTATAGCTTCTGCATGTGCCCGGGTGGCACGGTGGTCGCCGCCACTTCGGAAGAGAAGCGGGTGGTGACCAACGGCATGAGCCAGTATTCGCGCAACGAACGCAACGCCAACGCCGGCATCGTCGTCGGTATTACGCCGCTCGATTACCCGGGTGGGCCGCTGGCCGGCATCGCCTTGCAGCGCGAACTCGAGAGCCGCGCCTTCGAGCTCGGCGGCGGCAGTTACGACGCGCCGGCGCAGCTGGTCGGCGATTTCCTCGCCGGGCGGCCGTCACGCTTTCTCGGCAGCGTCATGCCTTCGTATCAACCGGGCGTCCGTCTGACGGATCTCTCCACGGCGCTGCCCGACTACGCGATTGCAGCGATCCGCGAAGCCCTGCCGGCCTTCGCGCGGCAGCTTAGAGGGTTCGCCATGGACGACGCCATCCTCACCGGCGTCGAGACACGCACGTCGTCACCGCTGCGAATTACCCGCGGCACCGATTTCCAGAGCCTGAACGTCAGGGGCCTGTATCCGGCGGGCGAGGGCGCCGGATACGCCGGCGGTATTCTCTCCGCGGGTGTCGATGGCATCAGGGTTGCCGAAGCGCTGACCCGCGACATCCTCCAGGCCGGGCCGGGATAGCGCTCGCCCGGCGGGCGTCGGGCTGCTCAGGTTCAGCCGCCGAAGCGGCGCTTGCTCTGCTCGCGGCGCTCCTGGGCTTCCAGGCAAAGGCTCGCCGTCGGACGTGCCAGCAGGCGGGCAATGCCGATCGGCTCGCCGGTTTCCTCGCACCAGCCGTAGTTTCCGTCGTCGATTCGGCGCAGAGCTTCGCGGATCTTCTGCAGCAGCTTTCTTTCCCGATCACGAACACGCAGTTCCAGCGTGTGCTCCTCTTCGGTGCTCGCCCGATCGCTCCAGTCGGCACTGACTTCGCTCTCCTGCAGGTGGCCGGCGGTCTCTTTCACGGCCGAGAGCAGGGCCTCTTCTTCTGCGCGCAGGCGCTGGCGAAAGAAAGCCACCTGCGCCGGAGACATGTACTCGTCCTCTGGCGCCGCGCGCAGCGCCGCCTCGGTCTCGGTAGTACCCCGTACGGAGAGCTTGTCCATGATTCTCACTCCTTCTTTTTCTGGTTGACGCGGAACACCGACCCCTCGCTGTTGACGGGCCATGGTAGCGCATTGCGCGACGGGGGCATAGCGGCGCCGGCTACCCACGTCGGTGCTCAGGCTTTCACCGCACAGGCCCAAGCGCGCTGTTCGGCGATCGCCCAAGGCGCTTCGCCGGACAGCGCGCCGATCCTCGCTTATCATCGCTGGCGGGCAATCAGAATGATGGGGTGAAGCGAGCATGAAGTCGCCGCAAACGAACAGCGCTGCCGCGCAAGAGACCAGCGCGTGGCCGATTTTTCTGATCTTTCTTCGTCTTGGGCTGACGTCGTTCGGCGGCCCCGTCGCTCACCTCGGCTATTTTCGCGAAGAGTTCGTCAACCGCCGCCGCTGGCTCAGCGACCGGGCCTACGCCGATCTGGTGGCGCTGTGCCAGTTCCTGCCCGGTCCGGCGAGCAGCCAGGTCGGCATCGCGCTGGGCCTGTCGCGCGGCGGCTACGCGGGTGCGCTGGCGGCGTGGACCGGCTTCACGCTACCGTCCGCGATGGCCCTGATCGTTTTCGCGCTGGGGATCGCGAGCTGGGGCGACGTCCTTCCGGCGTGCGTGCTCGACAGCCTCAAGGTGGTCGCCGTGGCAGTCGTCGCGCAGGCCGTCTGGGGCATGGCGCGAAACCTTTGTACCGACACGCCGCGCATTTCGATCATGGTTGCCGCCACCTGCACGGTGCTGGCCTGGCCCAGCGCCCTGGGCCAGGTGGGGGTGATCGTCGGCGCCGCGATTCTTGGCCTGCTGCTGTTCAAGGCCGGGCCCGACCTGCCGCACGAGCCATTGCCGATCACCGCCAGCCGACGGGCCGGAGGAGGGTGGCTGCTGCTGTTCGTGCTTCTCTTGCTCGGCTTGCCGATCGCCGCACAGGCATGGCCCGCCGGCACGCTGGCGATGATCGACGCTTTCTACCGCTCGGGATCACTGGTGTTTGGTGGTGGCCACGTCGTCCTGCCGCTGCTGCAAGCCGAGGTGGTGCCCACGGGCTGGGTGAGCAATGCCTCGTTCCTGGCCGGCTACGGCGCTGCCCAGGCGGTACCCGGCCCGCTGTTCACCTTTGCCGCTTTTCTTGGCGCGTCGATGAACCAGGCGCCCAGCGGCTGGCTCGGCGGCGTGATCTGCCTGGTCGCGGTTTTCGTCCCGTCGTTCCTGCTCGTCTTTGGCGCGCTACCATTCTGGGAGCAACTTCGCCGCAGCGCTCACACGCAGGCGGCCCTCTCCGGCGTCAATGCCGCAGTCGTCGGCCTGCTGCTCGCTGCCCTCTATCAACCGGTGTGGACCAGCGCCATACGCCAGCCAGCCGACTTCGGCCTGGCGTTGATCGCGCTGGTCGCCCTGATGTTCTGGAGACTGCCGCCGTGGCTGGTGGTGATCGCCAGCGCCGTTGCGGGGGGACTGATGAGTGCTCTCGGGGTGGTCGGCTGAAGGCAATGGCGGGGCGCTGGCTGCTCGTTGTCGCCCGAACGATCGGGCTCGTAAAGGGGGTGACGGTTGGCAGCGCCGGGCGCAAAAGAGAAGCCGCGGGCACGGAAAAGCCGCCCATGGGCGGCTTCTCCGTACGGTGCATCTACCTGATTCCTGCGGAATTCTGGTAGGCGCGATTGGAATCGAACCAACGACCCCCACCATGTCAAGGTGGTGCTCTAACCATCTGAGCTACGCGCCTTCGTCAAAGTCAGTGCGGCTGGACTTCAAGGAAGTGCGCATTATACGGTGCGGGAAAATCAAGTCAAGCGTGCCAATGATTCTCCATCGTTCAACAGACAGCACGGCGACCACCCCAGGAGCCCCATTCATCGGGCGACCTGCGTCTCACTCGCCGAGCACGTCGGTATTCGGCGGCGGGGTGAAGCGAAACAGCGACGGGGCGAGTTGCGGGTTGCGTTCGATACGTGCAAAGACCAGCGAGCTGGTTTGACCGAGGCTGTCGAGCAGGATCATGGCGCGCAGTTCGTCGCCGGCAAAGCCGAGGCTGACCTTCTCGAAACCGCTGTCGGTGGTCCTGGGAACGGCTTCCACCCACTCCAGCCCGTCACGCTCGCCGGTCTCGCGCAGGCTGAAGTCCTTCTCGATGCGGCTGTCGCCGGCGAGCAGGGCGGCCGGCGTGCCGCCCAGCGCTGGGCCGGCCTTTCTGACCGTCACCTGGCGCAGATCCGGGTCGTAGATCCATATCTTTTCGCCGTCGCCGACGAGCAGCTGGGCGTACGGCTTGTCGATCTGCCAACGGAATTTTCCCGGGCGGGAAATGACCATCACGCCACTCGACAGCTGCCCCTGGCGTCCGTTGCGGGCAACGACGGTCTGCGAGAAATCGGCGCGCACGGTGCGCGTCGAATCAAGGAACTGGTGCAGCTTGTCGATCGCGCCGGCGTTCGCCAGTGGGGCGACAAGCAGGCAAGCGCCTGCGCAAAGGGCTTGCCGGAGGCGATTTCGCCGCAACGGGGTTTGCTGCATCACTCGCCTTCCTTGCGGGCCAGGACTTCGCGACCACCACGCGCGTCCATCGCCGAGACCAGGCCGGCTTTTTCCATGGCTTCGATCAGGCGCGCCGAGCGATTGTAGCCGATGCGCAGGTGACGCTGGACGAGCGAAATCGAGGCTCGCCGGTTCTTGAGCACCACTTCGACCGCCTGATCATAGACCGGGTCGGCCTCGCCATCGGTATCGAGGCCGCCGTTCTCGCCCCCGCCGTCGCCGTCAGCGTCGCCGCCCGCGCCGGTAAGCACGCCTTCCAGATAGTCGGGGGTGCCCGATTTCTTGAGATGATCGACCACCCGATGCACCTCCTCGTCGGCAACAAAGGCGCCATGGACGCGCGTTGGATAGCCGGTTCCCGGCGCCAGGTAGAGCATGTCGCCCTGGCCGAGCAGCGCCTCGGCACCCATCTGGTCGAGAATCGTGCGCGAGTCGATCTTCGACGAGACCTGAAACGAGATGCGCGTCGGAATGTTGGCCTTGATCAGACCGGTGATCACGTCGACCGACGGCCTTTGCGTCGCCAGGATGAGATGGATTCCGGAGGCCCGCGCTTTCTGCGCCAGGCGGGCAATCAGTTGTTCGACGGTCTTGCCGGCAACCATCATCAGGTCGGCGAGTTCGTCGATGACGACGACGATGTGCGGCAGGATCGACAGGGGCTCGGGCGTCTCCGGGGTCAGCGAGACCGGGTTGGCGAGCTTTTCGCCGCTCTTCTCGGCGTCCTTGATGCGATGGTTGAGACCCGCGAGATTGCGCACGCCGATCGCTGACATCAGCTTGTAGCGCTTGTCCATCTCGGCGACACACCAGCTGAGCGCGTTGGCCGCCTGCTTCATGTCCACCACCACCGGTGCGAGGAGGTGGGGAATACCTTCGTAGATCGACAGTTCGAGCATCTTGGGGTCGACCAGGATCAGGCGTACCTGGTCCGGCTCGGACTTGTAGAGCAGCGAGAGGATCATCGCGTTGATGCCCACCGACTTTCCCGATCCGGTGGTGCCTGCGACGAGCAGATGCGGCATCTTGGCGAGATCGACGACCACCGGCTGGCCACCGATATCCTTGCCCAGGGTCATCGTCAGCGGCGAGTGCATGTCGTGGTATTCCTTGCTGGCGATGATTTCCAGCAGGCGCACCATCTGTCGTTTCGGATTCGGCAGTTCCAGCGCCATCGACGACTTGCCGGGAAGCGTTTCGACGACGCGCACCGAGATCAGCGACAACGAGCGCGCCAGGTCCTTGGCCAGATTGAGAATCTGTGCGCCCTTGACGCCGATTGCCGGCTCGAATTCGTAGCGCGTCACGACCGGGCCCGGGTAGGCCGCAGTGACCGTTACCTGGACGCCGAAGTCGGCCAGCTTGCGCTCGATCAGACGCGAGTTGTACTCGAGTGTCTCGGGGCTGACGCGTTCGCTGTGCAGCGGCGCCGGTTCGAGCAGGTGCAGTGGCGGTAGCAGGCCGCCGCTGACCGCCTCGGGGAAGAGCGGCGCCTGGCGTTCGCGGTCGATTCGCTTTTCGACTTTCGCAGGCAGGGGCGCGGCAGCGGCAGCCGCGATGACCGGTTCGCGCCTTTCGATGAGGATCGGCTCGTGCGTTTCGCCGCGTCTCTTCTCGACCTCGACGACCGCTTCGCGTTCGCGGGCGACTTCGCGGCCGATGCGACGGTCCTGCCAGCGCTCGAAAACGCGGTGGACCCCCAGCACTGCGCGTTCGAAGAGGGCACCGATACCCTCCGCGGCAGCCAGCCAGGAAACCCCGGTGAAGATACTCCAGCCGAGCGCCAGCAAGGCGAAGAGAGCCAGCGTCGCACCCGTGTAACCGAGGTTGCGGACGCTGAACGCGGCCAGTTCGATACCGATCATGCCGCCCGGACCGATCGGAAGCGGTGCCTTGAGGCTATAGAAACGCAGCGTTTCCAGGCCGCTGCTGGCGACGATCAGGACCAGAAAACCGCCCAGGGCGATGTACAGCGGCCGCCGATCGGCGGGTCGCTGTCCGTCCAGGCGCCGGTAGCCCCACCAGACGAAGACCAGGAGGAGAACGATCCACCACCAGGCGGAAAGTCCAAAAACGTAGAGCATCAGGTCGGCCAGCCAGGCACCCCCGCGGCCGGACGGGTTGTGCAGCGTCGTCGTGTAGACCGCGTGCGACCAACCCGGGTCGTCCGGGTTGTAGCCCCACAGGGAAAGCGCGAGAAAGCTGGCGACAACGATCAGGATCAACCAGCGCGACTCCTCCAGGAGCACGGCGATTTTCTCCGGCAACGGACTCGGCGCTCGCGAGGTATAGGAGAACCGGCCGGTAAGTTTGTTCAGTAAAGCCATCGGTACGCTTGAAGTAATTGGTGAGTGGTTGCTAATGCCTGTTTCAGGAGCCGGGAGTCGCCGCGCTCGGGGCCGGCACACGCTTTTCCAGGAGGACAATGCGGCCGTCCTCGACGCGGAAGTATCTCTGATTCTCGAGATCCTTCATCACCCGGCTGACCATTTCGCGCGAGGCGCCGATCATCTTGGCGATGTCCTGCTTGGTCAGGCGACGGCGGATGATGCGCTCGCCACGCTCTTCTTCCGAGAAGTCGAGAAGCAGCTTGGCGACTCGCCCGTAGACGTCCATCAGCGCCAGGCTCTCGATATTGCGGTCGGCTTCGCGCAGGCGCTGGACGAGGCTCTTCATGATATTCAGACAGAGATCGAAGTTCTCGGCCAGGCAACGCTTGAAGTCGTTTTTGGTGATCACCAGCAACTCGCAGGTCTCGGTGGACATCACGTCAGCCGAACGCGGACTGCCATCGATGAGTCCCATTTCGCCGAAGAACTCGCCTGGACCGAGGAGGGTCAGAATCACTTCACGCCCTTCTTCGTCACTGTTGAGCACCTTGGCACCGCCGCTGATCAACACGTAGAGCGAGTCGGTGCTGTCGCCGGCGCGAACGATCGTCGTCAGGCGAGGAACACGACGATGGAAAGCGACTTTCGCGATCTGTTCGAGTTGCGCATCGGGTACACCGGCAAAGATGGGAATGCTGTGCAGCAAAGTCAGGCTTGGTCCTCTCCTGGGCTGCTCGACCTGGGTGTTCATGAGGCATTCTCTCGTCAAGTGAAGTTATTTCTATCAAGGGCTTGCGCGGCGATTATAAGGCACTTTGCAGGATTCGAAAGCAAACGCGCGACAAACTTGGCGGCAGAAGGCGCGCTTTTGCCGGTTATAATTTTTTGCCTCAACCACTACCAGAGTTCATCAAGATGACCGAAGCGACCCGCCACTGCCGCCTGCTGATCCTCGGCTCCGGCCCCGCCGGCTACACGGCAGCCGTCTACGCCGCGCGCGCCAACCTCAAACCGGTACTGATCACCGGCCTGGCGCAGGGCGGGCAGTTGACGACGACGACCGACGTCGACAACTGGCCGGCCGACGCGCAAGGCGTGCAAGGTCCGGACCTGATGCAGCGCTTCGAGGCGCACGCGCGTCGCTTCGATACCGAGATCGTTTTCGATCACATCCATACCGCCAGGCTGAGCGAGAAACCGCTGACCCTGATCGGTGATTCGGGTACCTATACCTGTGATGCGCTGATCGTCGCCACCGGCGCTTCGGCCCAGTACCTGGGCCTGCCGTCCGAAGAAGAATACGCCGGCCGTGGCGTTTCCGCTTGCGCCACCTGCGACGGCTTCTTTTACCGCAATCAGCCGGTGGCGGTCATCGGCGGCGGCAATACCGCCGTCGAGGAGGCACTCTACCTGGCGAACATTGCCAGTCACGTGACGCTGGTACACCGGCGCGACAAGCTGCGTAGCGAGAAAATCCTCCAGGACAAGCTGTTCGCCAAGGAGAAAGCCGGCAAGGTCAGCATCCGCTGGAACTGTACGCTCGACGAGGTGCTCGGCGATCAATCGGGCGTCACCGGCATGCGTATCCGCGACAAGCTGTCCGGCAGCAGCGAAGACATTCCCCTGATGGGCGTCTTCATCGCCATCGGCCACCGACCGAACACCGAGCTGTTCGTCGGCCAGCTGGCGATGGAAGGCGGTTATCTGATCACCCAGTCGGGCCTTAAGGGCAATGCCACGGCGACGTCGATCCCCGGCGTGTTTGCTGCCGGCGACGTACAGGATCACATTTACCGGCAGGCGTGCACTTCGTCGGGAAGCGGGTGCATGGCCGCGCTCGACGCCGAGCGCTATCTCGACGGCCTTGGCCTGGCTGGCTGACGCTGCGCAGCGTCGGCTACGCGACTGCCTTGCGGGAAGTGTTGGACGCCGGCGCAGGAACGAGCTTCGGCAATGACTCAGCACAAGCAAGCGAGTAGCGAGGACCTCGACGCTTTCCTGGCCGCCGTTGACGGCGCAACACCGCTGCCGCGGCCCGACCGGGTCAGCTTCGAAGCACCGAAGCCCAGTCCTCGCCCGCGTCAGCGCGAACGCGACGAAGCGGCGGTACTTGGCGAGTTGCTGCACGCACCGCTGGCCGTCGACGATTGGCTCGACCTCGGCGGCGCCGACTCGTTCCTGCGCAGCGGACTGCCACGGACGCTGCTGCGCGACCTGCGCAGGGGCCGCTGGAGCATCCAGAATCACGTCGATCTGCACGGCATGAACCGCCATGAGGCGCACGAGGAGGTGGCGGTTTTTCTCAGCGAATCGATGGCTGAGGGCCGGCGCTGCCTGCGCATCGTGCACGGTCGCGGCAATGGATCACCCGGTCGCGAAGCGATCCTGCGCCAGCTGGTCAAGGTCTGGTTGAGCCGTTGCCAGGAGGTGCTGGCATTCTGTCATGCGCCGCCTTGCGACGGCGGCGATGGGGCCCTGTGGGTCCTCCTGAAAGCCGGAGGCAGGCGGCGCTGACCTTCCGCACCGCCAGTCAGCACGTCCCGAGAGCGCAGGCTTGGCCGCTCAGATCGCCGATTCGTCGAGTTCGCCGGTGCGGATGCGCACCACCTGCTCGACCGCCGTGACGAAAATCTTGCCGTCACCGATCTTGCCGGTCCTCGCCGCCTTGACGATGGCGTCAATGGCCCCTTCGACGACGGCGTCGGTAACCACGATCTCGATCTTCACCTTGGGCAGGAAATCGACGACGTATTCGGCGCCGCGGTAGAGTTCGGTATGCCCTTTCTGGCGACCGAAACCCTTGACCTCGGTCACCGTCAGGCCGGTGACGCCGATTTCCGACAGGGCTTCGCGCACTTCATCGAGTTTGAATGGTTTGATGATCGCTTCAATTTTTTTCATGGCCTTTTCTCCCGGGAAGATCGTAAAGAAATCCTATCAGAAATATGGCATCGATAATTGATCGCTGCGACGATCAGCGCCGACGATCAGTACGGATCGCGATAACGATTGGTGATCGGATAGCGCCAATCCTTGCCGAAACCACGCTGCGTGACACGAATTCCAACCGGAGCCTGACGGCGCTTGTATTCGCTGATTCGCAACAGCTGTACGACCCGCCGCACGTCGGCTTCGGCGTAGCCGCTGGCAACGATCTCGCGCGGGCTGATGTCTTTTTCCATGTACGCGGCGACGATTGCGTCGAGCACTTCGTACGCTGGCAGGCTGTCCTGATCGGTCTGGCCGGGCTTCAACTCGGCGGATGGCGGGCGGCTGATAATCAGTTCCGGAATCACGTAGGAACGCGTATTGCGCCAGCGTGACAAGCGGTAGACCCAGGTCTTGGCGATGTCCTTGATGACCGCAAAGCCGCCCGCCATGTCGCCATAGAGGGTGCAATAGCCGACCGCCATTTCCGACTTGTTACCGGTGGTGAGGACCAGCGAACCGGTCTTGTTGGAAATGGCCATCAGGATCATGCCGCGGATCCGGGCCTGCAGATTCTCTTCGGTCGTATCCGCGGGCAGGCCGGCAAACTGATCTGCGAGCATCCCGGCCATGGTTTCCATCGCCGGCGCGATGCCGATTTCGTCATAGCGAACGCCGAGCAGGCGGACCATTTCGCGCGACTCCGAAAGGCTGATCTCGGCCGTGTACGGGGAGGCCATCATGACCGCGCGCACGCGCTCGGCGCCGAGGGCATCGACGGCGATGGCCAGCGTGAGCGCCGAATCGATTCCTCCCGACAGGCCGATGATCGCACCCGGGAAGCCGTTCTTGCCAAGGTAGTCACGCACGCCGAGAACCAGCGCCTGATAGACCTCGGCTTCGATGCACGGCGCCGGGACAATGCTCCCTGGCTGTGGCTCGCCATCGACGATGTCGACCACCGCCAGCGCTTCCTCGAACTGCGGCAGTTGGCAGCACAGCGTTCCCCGCGAGTCGAGAACGAATGAACCGCCGTCGAAGACCAATTCGTCCTGGCCGCCGGCCAGATTGGCGTAGATCACCGGCAGGCGGGTACTGGCGATACGCTGGCGGAGGACTTCGGTACGCCTCTCGCGCTTGCCGATGTGATAGGGAGAGGCGTTGAGGACGAGCAGAATCTCGGCGCCGGCCTGGCGGGCCAGATCAGCGGCACCTGCTTCCCAGACGTCGGCGCAGATATTGACGCCGCAGCGCACGCCCTTGACGGTCAGCACGCACGGGCCTTCGCCGGAGTCGAAATAGCGTTCTTCGTCGAACACCTCGTAGCTCGGCAGGCGCTGCTTGTAGTAGGTGGCCACGCGCACGCCGTCGCTGATCAGCGTCGCCGCGTTGTAGCAGCGGTAGCCGCGCCGTTCCGGATGGCCAACGAGAACCGCGATTCCCTTGACCTTGGCGGCGAGGGCGTCGAGCTCGGCTGCGCAAGCGGCGGAGAAATCCTCGCGCAGCAGGAGGTCCTCCGGCGGGTAACCGCAAAGCGCCAGCTCCGGTGTCAACAGCAGGTCGGCGCCTTGCTCCCTGGCGCGCTCGGCAAAATCGAGGATACGCGCCGAGTTGCCGGCAAAGTCGCCGACCGTCGCGTTGATCTGGGCAATGGCAATCTTGAGAGGCATGGGCGCAGGCACCAGCGAAAGGGGCGCTTGCGCGCCCCTTGATCATGGTTGAAAAGAAACGGCTCAGTAGTGCGGCTTATCCTTGGCATCATTGAAGCGCTGCACGCCTTCCATGATTTCCTTCTTGGCCTCATCGACGCCCAGCCAGCCGGCGACCTTGACGAACTTGCCGCGCTCCAGATCCTTGTAGTGGGCAAAAAAGTGCGAGATCTGGTCCAGGATGACCTGCGGAAAGTCGCGCGGTGATTCGATGTCGCGATACATTTGCGTCAGGCTGTCAACCGGAACCGCCAGTAGCTTGCCGTCCTGCCCGGCCTCGTCTTCCATGGCCAGCAGGCCGATCGGCCGGCAGCGCACGACCACGCCCGGCGGCAGGGCAAACTGGGTCACCACCAGGACGTCGACCGGGTCGTCGTCGCCGGCGATGGTGTGCGGGATGTAGCCATAGTTGCAGGGGTAGTGCATGGCGGTCGACATGAAGCGGTCGACGAAGACCTGTCCGCTTTCCTTGTCTACTTCATACTTCACCGGATCGGCATGCATCGGGATTTCGATGACGACGTTGAAATCATTCGGGAGTGCTTTGCCCGAGGGCACGCGATCTAGGCCCATGTAAGTTCTCTCTGCTGGTTGGGGAATGCCTCATTATACGCGCCTATCGTTGAGCGAGGGCTCGCCGGAAGACATTGGCGTGGCCGTCGGACTAGCACCGGGTAGTGGCCCACCGACGCGTCGAGACGGTACGCGCCGTCAGGCGACACAGGCCAGCGCGCTTGTTTCGCCTGCCCTGGTTGCTGCCGCGCCCTGTTCGAGCCCTTTCAGCCAGGCGAGAACCGGTGCCGCGCAATCGTGCCAGTGCTCATCGAGAATCAGTGCGTGCCCGGTTTCGGCGACGACCTGCAGTTCGGCGTTCCAGCGCCGGGCGAGCGGACGGATCAGCTCCGGCGGAAAGACCGTGTCGAGTTCGCCGCCGACGACGAGCACCGGCAGCGCCGGCGGCGGCTTGGGCGACCATCTCCAGCAGCCGAGCAGCGCCAGGTCACAGACCGCCCGTGCCGACTCGGGCTGTACCAGCTGAGCGAAGCGCAGCAGCGTTACCGGCCTGGTCGTCGGCGAGAAGTAGACCTCCTTGATCATGTGCAGTGCGGTGGCACTGACCCGCCCCCTGGTCACGTTAACCACTTCGCAAAGAAACTTCGGGTATTTGAGCAACAGCTTTGTCGCCGACTCGAGCGTGCCGTTGATCGGCACGGGCGCAAGCAGGACAGCCGCCGCGGCGAGCGATTGCTCAAGGAGGCGTTCGGCAATGAACGCACCCATCGAATGCCCGATGACGATAGGTCGTTGGTCGAAGCCGGCGACGACCTGCTGGGCGTCGGCCAGGTAATCGTCGAGACTCAAGGCGTCCAGATACTCGCGCCCGTCGCTGCCACCATGGCCGGAAAACTCGAGCGCGTGGCAGTCGTAGCCATGGCTGGCAAAATAGGGGAGGAAGTGAACATCCCACGAACGCGCATCAACATAGCCACCGTGCAGAAAGAGCAGCGGCGGGCGCTGCGAGGGGGTACTCGGTGCGCGGTGGAGGGTGTGGAGCTTGTGCGGCCGATGTTTGCGATGTGGGTCCATGAGCGGTCTCCGGAAGCGATCCCCAACTATAGGCCAGATCGCGTTGCAACGGCGAGGCCAGTCCTTGGCTGGTCCACGGCGCGCGCGAAGTCCTCACCGCAGCAAGTGCCCGGCCAGGAGCTTCCGCGTCCCCGGCTTTCGGCCTATGATGTCGCCAGGATGTTGCCTGAGGCTTGATCTGAAATGACTCATAGCGCCGCCGCACCTTCCCCCTCGAACAAGGCCGCCAGGCAGACGGCGGTGCCCGGAACGAGCCAGACCGATCCGCCGGGCCAGCGCACGGTCGATTGCGCCGCCAATCCCTATCCTGGCCTCGCCGCGTTCAAACCCGAAGCGCATCACCTGTTCTTCGGGCGCGACGAGGATAGCGAAAGGGTCGTCGCGCGCTTGGCGGAAACGCGCTTGATCAGCGTCATCGGCCGCTCCGGCACCGGCAAGTCCTCGCTGGTCGCCGCCGGTGTCGTGCCGCGCTTTGCCGCGCTGCTCGGCGGGCTGAGCTATCTTCGCTGCGAGCCGCAGGGCAGTCCCTTCCACCAGCTTGCCGACGTGCTTGGTCGCGAGCTTCCCGGAACGGATTCTGCGATCGCTCACCAAGCCGTCGACAGCGTACAGCGCGCGCTCACCGAAGCGAGTGATTCGCGGCAGTCGGAAGAACGCCTTGCCGTCGCCAGCATCGCTTTGCTGCGCCAACGAAAGCGCCCGCTGCTCCTGCTGCTGGACCAGTTCGAAGAGTTGTTTACGCTCACGCCGGTGGCTTGCGCGCTCCGCTTTCGCCAGCTCTTCGGCGCGCTGCTCGACATCGACGACCTGTACCTGGTGTTGACGCTGCGCAGCGAATTCACCGTTCGCCTGATGGAATGGCTGGGTGAGGACCTTTTTCGGGCGTCACTGGTGGCCCTCGAACCGGTCACTGGCGAGGCGCAACTGCAGGCGATCATCACCGGCCCGGCGCAAGCCTGTGGTGTTCCGGTGCAGGCCGAACTGGTTTCGACACTCCTCTCGGCGGCCAGAGCCAGCAAAGGCGCGCTGCCGTTGATCGCCTTGGCCCTCGAACGGATGTTCGAGGAGCGCGACGCCCGGCAGGGCCTCACCCTGGCGGCCTATGAACGCATGGGTGGACTGGCCAGCATCGTCGACACGGCGGCTGCCGGCATCGAACGATTGATCGACAGCGAACCGCAGCTGGAGCTCGCTTGTGCCCGACTGTTTGCCGAACTGGCGACGGTGATCGACGAGGTGCCGACGCGGCGGACGGTCGAAATCGCAGCTTTGCGCGCCGATCGGCAGATCAGCCGACTGGTCGATGCCTTGCGCAGCCAGGGCTTTCTGTCCGACCCCGACGACCAGCACGTCGAGTTCGCCCACGAAACGCTGCTGACCCACTGGCCGCGCCTGCGGCAGTGGTGCGCCCGCTATCGCGACAGCCTGTCGCTTCGGCGGCAGGCGAAAATGGCGGCCAGGGAGTGGTGGCAGCTCGTCGCGCAGGAGGCCGGTTCGCCGCCTGCCGGCCGGTACGGCAGCCATCCCCAGCTGTGGAGCTGGGAGCGGCAGAAGCCGGTGTTGCTGGCCCTGCTCGATCTCAGCCACCGCGCAGCGCTGGCCGAAGCAGACTTCCGCGATCCCGGCATTGCCGCCTGGCGTACGCTGGCCGCGCACCTGGACAAGACACTGCATCGTTTTCTGCGGCCCGAACCGCTGCGCCTGCTCGACGAATTGGCGAGCGACGAGACTCAACATCATCGCCGCGAAGAGATCGGCCTGCGCCTCAATCAGATGGGCGACCCGCGCCGCGGCGTAGGGCTGACGGCCGAAGGCCTGCCGGATATTGTCTGGATCGACATCGCGGGTGGGGAAGTGCAGCTCGAAGGCAAGGCCAGCGAGGTCTTCGTGGTCAAGCCCCTGCGCATTTCCAGGTACCCGATCACATGGCAGCAATACGGCGCTTTCCTTGCCGCTGACGATGGCTATCGCGATCGTCGCTGGTGGCGAAAGCTGGTGCAACGCAAACAACCGGGCGAGACGCGCTGGGGTTTTCAGAACCATCCGGCCATCAACATCGCCTGGAGCGACGCCGTCGCCTTCTGCCGCTGGTTGAGCGAGCGCTTGGCGTTGGCCGGGCCGGAGGTCATCCGCCTGCCGACCGAGTGGGAGTGGCAGTGGGTCGCTCAGGGCGGGCCGATGCGGCGAAAATATCCATGGGGCAGCGAATGGAACCCGGCGCGGGCCAACAGTCACGAGAGCGGCACGGGTCGGACGATGGCCGTGGGCATGTATCCGCTGGGCGCGCCGGAAGGAGAGACGGTAGCCGATCTCGCGGGTAACGTCTGGGAATGGTGCCTGAACGAATACGACCATCCTGGCAACACGCAGATCGGTGGTGACATCTCGCGCACGCTGCGTGGCGGATCGTGGCTCGATTTTCCGGGCGACCTGCGGGCGGCCAAGCGCGAAGAGTTCTCGCCCGATGACCGCGACGGCGATATCGGTTTCCGCGTGGTGCTCGCGGCGCCGCTCGAATAGGAAGGACCCGCACGCGGCTCGGCCTTGCGCTTTCGAACGACACAGGAGCAGGTGTGGGTGGGCAACGGACAGCGGGCGTCCGTTCGTGCGCCGCCGGTAACGCTTACCTGTGGCTGACGGTGACGCTCAGCTGGCCGCGATTATTGCCATAGAACTTCCAGGCATCGTTGGCGTAGCAATACAGGTAGCCCGGGCGCAGCGGCTTGAACGTGCATTGCTCGCCGATGACAAAGCTCTCGCCCTCGATCGCCGTGCCACTGCCGTCCATGTTCGGCTGGTTGGCGATCATGCCGATCAGAGCAAACCATGGCGCGTCCTCGCGGCGCCGCGATCCCCACCAGTCGGCCGCTTCCTTGCTCGTCAATCGCTGGTAGATCGCTTCGGCCTGGCCAATGGCATTGCCGAGCAGGTGCGCGACCTCGCCGATGTTGAACTGCCCTTCGTCGACCCCTCCCGGGCCGCAGGGAATCGTGCTGTCCAGCCACTCGCCGCTGGCGACGAATGCGTAGTTCACGCCGCCTTCAAGGTACAGGCCGGTAGCGTTCCAGTGCTGGCCAGCGGACACGGCAGCGCTGGCCGACTCACCGACACCGAGGACCCGCGTCGGCCAGTACGGCGCCTGCGCCAGAGGCGGTACCTGATGCCGATCCCAGACCTGCTCGGCCAGCTCACGGCCAACACTGTTCGCGGCCACCAGCGGCGTTGCGCGCGGCAAGGTGCGCAGATGTTTCCAAGCGCCGCCTGGCGACTCGTGCAGGACGCCGCGCGGATCGGGACTCAACTGGCAGGCCAGCGCCGGATCGACGCGCAGGCCAAGTGCCGTCGCTTCATCGACCATCCACTGCAGCGCGCCGTCGGAGAGGCCGCAATCCTGGTAACCACCCCCCACGTCTTCGTGCGTACCGACGAACCAGAGCTGCTTGACGCTGCCGTCGACCAAGCGCTGCGCGTCGCTCCACAGGGTTGGCGAAAAGCTCGCCCGTTGTTCGTCCATGGCCAGAGCGTGGCGACCGTGGCGAACCGCGGGGCCGAGCTGGGTGTCGTGGAAGCGGTAATTGCTCGGGTCGTCGAGGATCTGGTCGAAGAGGACCAGATCGTCGGGTACGCCGAGCGAACCGACCGTATCCCAGACACCGATCAAGTGGATGAGCGGTTGGCCATCGGGCAGGGCACCGGCAAGAAAGCGGAAATCGGCACCCCATTGCGTCGCTTTCCGGCCTTTCCGGTAGCCGTGCTCGTAGGCCTTTTCGACCGCTGTCCAGGCCTGCCGCTTACTGCACCGACTGAGATCGACAAGCCCGCAGCGGGCGATGAAGCCGCCGAGGCTGCGCACCGTGTAGGCGCCGCGACTGAAACCGAAGAGGAAAATCCGGTCACCACTTCGGTAGTGGTCGCACAGCCAACGATAGGCCGCGAGAATGTGGCGGCTGAGACCAAGGCCGATGGCGCCGCCGAGCAGACGTTCCACGAGATTGCCGTCGGCACCGACACCGGGGTGATAGTAGACCCGCTGTTGCTCGTCGCTCAGGCAGAGCCTGTGCAGCTTGACGACGTTGGTCGGTGCGGGCAGGGCGCCCATTTCCTGCTTCGGGGTGCACCAGGTTCCGTCACAGCAGACGACGAGATTGCGTGGCATTATTTCTCTTCTCCGGGTCAGCTGCCCGACGGCAGCACAAAGCGGAAGCTGGTCAGTTCTGCAGCCGGCCGCGGTCGGCTGAACAGGAAGCCCTGAGCCTCGAAACAGCCGTGCGCGGCAAGAAAGCGCAACTGCTCGACGGTTTCGACACCTTCGGCGATGACTTCCATTCTCAGGCTCTTGGCCATGGCCACGACGGCGTGCACGATGGCCGCGTCGTTGGCATCGGTCGACAGGTCGCGAACGAACGAGCGGTCGATCTTCAGTCGTGAGACCGGAAAGCGCTTGAGGTAGGCCAAACTCGAGTAGCCGGTACCAAAGTCGTCGATGGCGATTCGCACGCCAAGAGCTGCGAGCGCCTGCAGGAGCTTGACGGCGCTCATCGGGTCGTCCATCAGCAAGCTCTCGGTCAGCTCGAGTTCGAGGGTCCGCGGCTGCAGCCCAGATTCGGCAAGTATGGCCGCCAGCTGTTTGCCGAGATCACCCTGCTGCAGTTGTCGGGCAGAGAGGTTCACACTGATGCGCAGAGCGTTATGGCCGGCGTCGTGCCAACGTTTCGCTTGCCGGCAAGCCTCGCGCAGGACCCACTCACCGAGCGGGGCAATGAGCCCGGTTTCCTCGGCTATCGGGATGAAGCGATCCGGTGCGACGAGGCCGAGGCGCGGGTGGCGCCAGCGAATCAGGGCCTCCATACCGGTGGTCTCGCCGCTGCGACTGTCAACCTGTGGCTGGTAGAAGAGCTGGAACTCACGCTGCTCGATAGCTGTGCGCAAGTCGTTCTCGATCGCCACGCGCTCGAGTACCGCCCGGTTCATGTCGCCGGTAAAAAACTGGAAATTGTTACGGCCATGTTCCTTGGCGTGATACATCGCCGTATCGGCGTTGCGCAGCAAGCTGGGCACGTCTTCGCCGTCTTCCGGATAGAGACTGATGCCGATGCTCGGCGTCACTTGTAACGGACGCTTGCCGATCAGCTGTGGCGCCGCGACAATCTCGAGCACTTTTTGCGCGACCCGCGCGACGCTTTCGACGTCGGCGACGTCGGGAATGACGATGATGAACTCGTCACCGCCCAGCCGGGCCACCGTTTCGGTCTCGCGCAGCACCTTGCCGAGACGCTCTGCGACACGCGCCAGGAGCTGGTCACCGGTGTCGTGCCCAAGGGTATCGTTGATCAGTTTGAAGCGGTCGAGGTCGAGGAAAAGCACTGCCGTATGCGTGCCTTCGCGTCTGGACTTGGCGAGTGCCTGGCGAATGCGATCCTCGAGCAGCAGGCGGTTTGGCAGCCGCGTCAGCGCGTCGTGGTGGGCGAGGAAGTGGATGTGCGCCTCGGACTGTTTTCGTTCGCTGATGTCGTCGAAGCTCCCCGTGTAGTGCGTCACTGTGCCGGCAGGGCTGACGACCGCGGTAACGGTCAGCCACGCCGGAAAGACCTCGCCGTTCTTGCGCCGCTGCCAGACCTCTCCCTGCCACAGGCCATGCACTGCGATCTGGGCCCACCTCTCGGGAGCGCAGCCGTCGCTCTGCTGCGCAGCGGCAAACAGCCGTGGCGTCTGCCCGACGACCTCGTCCCGCGGGTACCCAGTGATCGTCGTTAGCGCCGGGTTGGCAGAGACGATGCGCTCGTCTGAATCGGTGATACAGATCGCCGAAGTGCTGGCTGAGAAGACCGTCGCTGCCAGGCGCTGCGCCTCTTCGGCACGACGCTGATTGACGATCCGCCAGATATCCTGGCCGATCAGTCGGGTGGTCTCGATTTCGCTCTCGGTATACGGTCCGACCTTGTTGCCGACGCCGAGCAGCATGCGCCCCAGCCCGCCCTCGACGACCGGCACGCTGATCAGCCGTTCGAGCCCGGCAAGCGCCGGCGGTCGAGTCCCGATGAGGCCTGTTTGCTCGGCGTCGAAGAGCAGCGGCGAGCGCTGCCGCAGGGCCTCGATCCAGATCTCGGCGATACGGCTGCTGCACAGCAGGTCGGCGAGCCCCCGAGAAGCGCCGCGCTGCGTTCCCTGCGACCAGCTCACCGAGTCGATGTCTTGCTGGTCGGCATGTACGAAGCAGAGGAAGGAAATCCGGCTGCCGGTCAGGTCCTCGGCGACAGTCAGTCCGTGCTGGATGAATTCGCTTTCGTCCATCTGCTCGGCGGCCTTGGGCAATTCAAGCATGGCCAAAGCCCGCTCGGCCTGGTGCTTGAGCAGGGCTGCCGACCGCCGTCGGGCTTCGTCGCGGCGCTGGCGTTCGCTGATGTCGATGAGAATGCAATGGGTGCGCGCCCCGCCTCGCGTGGTGTGATGGATGCGGCCACTGACCTGAACCCTGATCGTCGTCTCGTCCTTGCGCCGGAAGTCGAGCAGTAGGTCGTTGATCTGCCCTGCATTGACGAAGGTCGGGAAAGCCTCGACCAGAGTGGGCAGGGAAGCGGCGTCCAGGAAGTCGCCGATCTCGCGGCCGACGACCTCGTCACGGCGGTAACCGAGCAGACTCAGCCAGGCGTCGTTGACCTCGACGAAGCGGCGGTCAGCGACATCAACCGACTGATAGGCCAGTGGTGCGCCGCTGAATAGCGCGTGATAGTGCTCCTCGGAGGCGGCCAGCGCCGCTTCGCGTTCGACGATGGCGATGGCCATGCGCCGCATGCTCAGCGCCAGATTCGCCAGCTCCGCGGCCCGCGAGGAGGGTAGCGGCGCTGCGTAATCGCCGTCGGCGATGGCCTGGACATGGCGCCCGAAATCGGCGATCCGCCGTACCAGCTGCTGGCCATAGACGTAGGCCACGAGCACCGCCAGCGCGAGCGCCAGCGTCAGGCCCCCGGCGATGGCTAGCAGGATGGTACGCGTGGCCGCGAAAGCGATGTCGGTCGGTTGCGCGACCAGCGTCAGCCAGCCCGAGCTGCCGACCGGCACGACCGTGCCGATGTGCTCATCGCCGTCGAGAGAAAAACGACCCGTCCCAAAAGTTCCGCCGAGAGCGGCCTGGACCAGCGGCAGGTAGGCAAGGTTTTCCTGCCGCGCAGCGTGGCTGGCGTCGGGGTGCGCGACGACTTGCCCAACACGGTCGAAGATGATCGGCAGCACGCCGGCCGCACGGCCAAGTTCGCCGATGTGCTTCGACAATTGCCGGAGATCCAGCTCTCCGACCAGGGTCTCGCCGGCACTGACGCTGGGCGGACCCTGGCTGCGCAGCGGCACGGTCATGGCCACGACGATCTTGCCGCGCTGCGACAGGTAGCTGTCAGACCAGGCCACGCTGCCGCTCGAACGCGCGCTGCGAAGGAAAGTTCGTGCCGAGAAATCCAGCCCCAGCAACTCGTCGCGACCACTTCGCCGTTCGAGCGGCAGACCGACGTCCATTACCCGTGCGCTCGCATCCAGGATGTACAGCGCTTCCAGCGGTGCGTGCGCGTTGACCTGGGTGTCGATGACCACGCGAGCGCGCCCCGGTAAGAGCGTGGGCAGCGCTTCGATCTCGGCCGCGACACGTTCGACCTCGCCTGCCGAGCCCTGCAGGAAATCATCAACCTGGCGCGACAAGGTCACTGCAATAGCCCGGTGGCTGCTCTCCACCTGGTTGTTGAGCAACGGCAGGAGCACCCCGAGCATGACGGCGACGACGATCAGGGTCGCCATGGCCACCACCGTGGTCAGGCCCAGAGCCAGCCAGAAACGAAGAGAGCGCGCCATGTCGCGAAGCCTAGCCCGCGCCAGCCATCGCGGCAGCGCTGAGATCGCGCGCGGAGGGCGATCGATCGCGGGGACTAGTGCAGGGACTTGAACTCGCCATTACGTATCACCGCTAAGAAGCTGTCGCGTTGCGTGTCGCCGCCGGCATCGAACTGAATCGGCGACTGAGCGCCAGCGAACGTGGCCTGCGCCAATAGCGCTTGTTTGAGGGTCTCACCGCTGCGCCTGGCGGTAAGGGCGTCGAGAGCGACGTTGGTGGCGTCGAAGGCCGTCAGTCCGGGGAACCCCGGCTCATGCCCGAATCGTTCGCGATACGCATGGCGAAAGGCCAGGTACGCTGCGGCGCTGCTATCGCGATCGACGTACTGGGCGACGACAAGTCCTTCAACGGCTCGCCCGCCGAGCTCGATCAGGCGCTCGGTGGCCGCCCATTCGGACGTACCGATGCGCAAATCCGCAGCGCGCATGCGCAGGTGCCGGACCAGCAGGGCGGTATCGACCGAATTGGCGATGATGATCACCCCATCGGGCTTTGCGGCGAGAACGGTGGTCGCCAGCGCGGCCAGCGATTGGCCGGAGTCGAAGGCAATTTCGCCAATGACTTGCCCACCCATGCCCTCGAAGGCGATGCGGAAATCGCCGGCCCAGCTTTCGCTGTACGCCTGATTGCTCAGGTCGCAGACGAGAACCACCCGTCGCAGTCCGTTCTCCCGGAAGTGATACTCAGCCGACTTGAACACGTGCGCCGCAGTCGGTGCGACCACTCTGAAGAACTCATCGTCCAGACCGGTCAGCGCGTTCGTCGTCACCGTTGGTGAGAGCAGGGGGACGCCGGCAGCGTTGAACTGCGGCAGGATGGCCAGAGCCATGGTGCTGGTCATTGGGCCGATGACCACCTCGACCTTGCTCGCCAGCAAGCGGCTAGCCGCGTGGCGCGCAAGCTCGGCGTCTTGCTGGTCGTCCTCGGCGATCAGTTCGACCGGTCGGCCATTGATTCCGCCCTGCCGGTTACGCATCTCGACGGCGAGAATGGCCCCGTTGCGCCCCCCAATACCGAGGTCGGCGACGCGCCCGGAGAGGCCAGCCAGAAAGCCGATGCGCACGGGCTCCGGCGGCGAACAAGCGAGCACCGCGAACAGGACAGCGGCGACCATGGCGACGACAGGCAGGCGGCCAGGTACCAGTCGCAGTTCGCCAATCGTTGTCGTTGTTGACGCGAGCATGTCGCCTCCTGCGGCGCCTAATCACCCTGTGACAAGCGCAAGAGGCCGACTATAACATCGTTGGAGAGGGCGCCGTGTTTCACCGCTGCAGCAGCGCAATCGAACGAATTGCCACGCGAGAATTCGCCTGGCCCCTCGCTCCCGCACCCTCAGTCGCATGCCCGCCGGGGTGACGAGGGCCGGCGACACATTTGCCGGGCTGACCGGCAAAAACACTGAAAAGGGTGGAAAACAAGCCGCGAGCGGATCTCAAGCGATTGAAACGACTTACATATCGGCGCTATTATGGCAATCGTCGTCGAGCGTTGATGTGGCGACCTTTTTGGTAGCAGAACACACCCACTGGGAGAGAGATAGATGGATAAGAGAACTCCGCCGCCCCCCGCGAGCACCGATGGCATCAGCGCGGGAGGAATAGCGGAAGCCGAGAATACCGAATCTCCGGCCGCCAAGCCCGCAGCGCGAGCCCCGCGGGCACGAGCTGTTTCAGCGTCGACGCGGGCGACCCAGCCGCGCCGGGCAACAGCCGGAGATGTGGCACCTGCACGTACGCCCGCCGCCATGGAAGCCTTCGATATCGCCGAGGCGACCAGTTCGGCGATCGAGCACAAGAAAGTCGCCCTGCGCGACATCATCGCGCACGCCACCGTCGGTGACACGGCGTCGCTGGCGAAGACGCTGGAAGCGATCATGACCGGCTCTTCTCCCGATGACGCTGCAGCCCTGCGCAAGGCGCTGATGGCAGAGAGGAACGAGCCCGAAGCAACGCCGCCAAGCAGCCCGGACGATGAATTGGCGTCGAGCTGGCGCGAAACGAGTTCCTATCCCTACCGCAACCTGATGTCGCGCAAGGCGTACGAGAAACAGAAATACCGCCTGCAGGTCGAGTTGCTGAAACTGCAGAACTGGATGAAGGAAACCGGGCAGCGCGTGGTCGTCATTTTTGAGGGGCGTGACGCAGCGGGCAAGGGCGGCGCGATAAAGCGCTTTACCGAACACCTCAACCCACGTGGCGGACGGGTCATGGCTCTCGAGAAGCCCAGTGAACAAGAGCGAGGGCAGTGGTACTTCCAGCGCTACGTGCGCCACCTGCCGACAGCCGGCGAGATCGTGTTCTGTGACCGCTCGTGGTACAACCGCGCCGGCGTCGAGCGGGTGATGGGTTTCTGCAGCGAAGAAGAGTACGCGGAGTTCATGCGCCAGACCCCTGAGGTCGAGCGTACGCTGGTGCGCAGCGGCATCCACCTGATCAAGTTCTGGTTTTCGGTCAGCCGCAAGGAACAGCGCCGCCGCTTCAAGGAGCGCCAGGTGCATCCGCTCAAGCAGTGGAAACTTTCGCCGATCGACCTTGCTTCGCTCGACAAGTGGGACGATTACACGAAGGCAAAGGAGGCGATGTTTTTCCATACCGACACCGCCGAAACGCCGTGGACGGTCATCAAGTCCGACTGCAAGAAGCGCGCGCGCCTGAATGCCATGCGCTACGTCCTGCATAAGCTGAACTACACCGGCAAGGACGTTGACGCCATCGGCCCCATCGATCCTTTGTTGGTCGGTCGTCCGCACGTGGTTTACGAACCCAGTGGAAGCGCCCATCCGGTGGGGGAACACACACCGATTCTGTAGCCCGCACGGATGCGGAAATCAGCGGCAACGCAGGGGCGCGCAAAGCGCCCCGCTTTTTTGCGGGCGCCACGCTCTGACTCGCCCTCTGCGCCCCCTTTCGCTTGCGAAATGATCTGAGCTTGGTCTAGCGTGTCTATTCTTCGCCTTCATCAACTGCGCACTCGCCATGTCGGTCCCATCGAACTCAGCGTCGATGCCGGGGAGTGCGTCTGTGTCCACGGAGCTTCCGGCAGCGGCAAGACGCTCTTGCTGCGCGCCATCGCCGATCTCGACGCACACGCCGGCGACGCCTATCTCGATGCCCAGCCATGCACGATGCTGGCGGCCCCGGAGTGGCGCCGTTCGGTGGCCCTGGTGGCGGCGGAAAGCCAGTGGTGGGGGGAGCGCGTCGGCGACCACTTCGAGACGGACATCGATGCCGGCTGGCTGCAGCAGCTCGGCCTGCCCGAAGAAGCGATCGACTGGCAATTGTCCCGCTGTTCAACGGGCGAAAGGCAGCGCCTCGCTCTCTTGCGGACGCTGATGCACGAACCGGCGGCACTCTTGCTGGATGAGCCGACGGGAAATCTCGACCAGGAGAGTACCCGACGTGTCGAGGAGTTGCTGGCCGATTATCGACGCCAGCGGCACGCCGCAGTGCTGTGGGTCAGTCACGATTCCGCGCAGATCGAACGCGTCGCTCACCGCAGTTTCATTCTGCGCGACGGCGGCCTGGCGGAGGAGAAGAGGGTGCCGCGGTGCAGGTGATCACGCTTTCTCCCGCAGACCTGGCCATAGCCGCGCTGCTCATCCTCGCCCTCGCCGGGCTGTCGCGGCGCCTGCGCCTTGGGGTCGAGCGACAACTGCTGACCTCCGCGGCGCGCAGCACCATCCAGCTGTTTCTCATCGGCCTGGTCCTCAAGGTTCTCTTCGACAACGTCCATCTGGTCTGGGTGACATTAATGGCCGGAGTGATGATCGCGGTGGCCGGACGCGAGGTCATGGTCCGCCAGAAACGACGCTTCGTCGGCTGGTGGGGATTTGGCGTTGGCACCCTGTCGATGTTCGTTTCGTCGTTCACGGTGACCGTCATGGCCTTGCTAATGGTGATCGGCACCAGCCCGTGGTACGCGCCGCAGTACGCCATACCGCTGCTGGGAATGATCCTCGGCAATACCATGAACGGTATCTCGCTGGGACTCGACCGTCTCACCCAGGAAGCCACCCAGAAACGCCAGATCATCGAGAGCCGTCTCGCACTCGGGCAAAGTTGGCAGCGGGCAATTTCCGACAGCCGCCGCGAGGCCATCCGGGTCGGTCTGATTCCGATCGTCAACGCCATGTCGGCCGCCGGCATCGTCAGCCTTCCCGGGATGATGACCGGCCAGATACTCGCCGGAACGCCTCCGGTGGAAGCAGTCAAGTATCAGATTCTGGTCATGTTTCTCATCGCCGGAGGCACCGGATTCGGCACCGTCGTCGCCGTCAGCTTTGCCGCCAGACGCCTTTTCGACGAGCGCCAGCGCTTGCGGCTCGACCGCTTGAGTGGTGGGCCACGGAATTGATCTGAAACCACTCATGCGGGACGGGTGAACGAGATCGGCAGGCCGATTTTTCAAGCCTGCCGAACGCCCGATCAGAGGCCACTTGTGTCTTGCCTTGGCACCTGCCGGTTGAGCCTCGACCGGGCATATCAGCGCTGGGGAGGGGTGAAAAAAACCGCCAGCGCTCCGGATACGGGTCACTCAACCGGCATCCGGGCCACCGACGGCCTGGTCACACTTCGGCGTGCGACTTGCAGCCTAAAGCGTCGTCAACGCTGGATCAGCGGTGCGACGCCGGCCGCATGCTTTTCGGCTTGTTTGACGGCCTTTTTTTCCTTTGGTGTCAACGCCGCCTGTTTTTTCGTTTCCTTGTTGCCTTGCCTTATCTTGCCCATGATCGTACTCCTCGTGAGCACCGGCGAACGCAGGTGCGATTGCAGTATAGGCGGATCTGGGCACGGAAACGGGGTGGCAAGAAATAAGTACGGCCATCGACCATCTGCGCATCAGGTGCTCGCTGCCCGCGTCGCCATCGCCAACCTGGCTATTTCAGGCTGACGACAGGGCCAGCGCACTGGTACCATGGAGGCGGGTTTTGTTAACTCTTGCGAAAGGAGCGACACATGAGTCTGAAAGAGGCAAAGGATGCCTATATCGGCAAGCTTAAACTGCAGCTCGACGAATGGAGTGCAGATCTTGACGCCATGGAGGCCAGGGCTCGACAGGCCGACGCCGGGTTCAAGGAAAGCTTCAACGCCAAGGCTGAGGAGCTACGCTACCAGAAGACCCTGGCTCAGGGCCGGATCAACGCGCTGCACGAGGCCGCCGATGACGCCTGGGAAGAACTCAGAAACGGCAGCGAAAACATCTGGTCGACGGTCCGCCAGACCTTTGCCGACGCCAAAGCAAAATTCGACAACAAATAAACCGAGCGAGCGCTGGCTTAAAGATAGAAACGGGGCTGCGGCCCCGTTTCTTGTTACCTCTCACCGCTACGCGGCCATCTCATCCAGTTTACATAATACAAATTATGCGTAGTCCGGCCGAAGGCGGTTGAGAAGGGGCTGTGCTGGCTCGTGGCGACTGATCCGCCCGGTTGTCCGTCACCATTGGCGCCAGGCGCATGCTGCCACCGGGCAAGCCCACCGATCGGATCCGCCTACCCGCCGCTTGCCTGTCGGCCTGCCTTGAACTGCTCGGCCAGGGCCTGGTTATAGGTTGCCAGCCCACTGAGCGCCATACGGCTGGTCGTCGGTCCGTCCAGGTCAACTTCCATTTCGACGACCTTCGACTTGTTGGCGGCGACGCCGGCCAGATTTCCGACGACCTGCAGGGCCACGACAGCCGCGTTTTTCTGCGAATCAAATCCGCCGACTTCCCGAAACCGGGCGAAGTTCCCGCCCACGGCGATGCCTTTCGCCATGCGCAGGCTTCCGCCATCGACGTGACCACTGGCGGCGATCGCTCCCGGCGGCGCGGTAACGCTCATTCCTTCGCCAGCACCGGTATTCGCGCCGTCCGGATTCAGGATCGATGAGCCCGACCCGGAGGTCTCCAGCGCCGCGATATTGATCGCCACGCCGATGGCGATGCCGTCGAAACCGCTCTTGCTCCAGTCGATACGCTTGCCCATATTGCCGGCGCCAAGACCGGCGAACCCGCGTTCGTGGAGCTTCATCCCGGTCGGCGTCAGCACCAGGTATTTGCGCGTGGTATGCCCGAGGTCCTGCTCGACATACACGGGCGCCTGGATCGTGCTTGCCGCCTCGGTCGCCGCATACACCGCGCCGTTCGCGGCCGTGAACGCCGCCGCGTCCTCGACCTCGACGCTGCCGGCGGCGAGCCGCTCTTTCAGATCGGCCCAGGCCCTGTCCGTCAGCACCTGCAAGGCGGCAACATCGACGTTGGCGACCTGATATTTGATTCGCGAACGCGTGGCGCCGTAGTTCGTCCCTGGCAGGTAGCCGGCACGGGTGCTGGCGGAGACTTCTCCGCCAACTTCGAAGAGAACGCGGAACTCACTGATATAGATGCGTTTGCCGGCGGTATTCAGTTTTCCTTCCAGGAGCCCGCCGCGTTCGAGGACGACAATCGGCTCAGACGCCACCGCTTGCACTGCGGCCACCGTAAGCGGTTGCACGGCTCCGGCGGCCGGTCCTTCGGCGAGCTTTCTGAATTCGTCGGCAGAGAGCGTTTTTCCCGGGAACGCGGGTTCATCTGGCCGGCACTCCTTGGCGATGGCCAGTTTGCCAAGGAAGCCCTTTCTCTCCTTGGCTTCGGCGGCGCGCTGCTGCGCCGCGGCGTCCGGTGCCATGCTTTCCTGCACCTGCTGCTGGGCCACAGCGCCGGCGACCTTGCCAACCAGGCCGCCAAGCCCGCCAAACAGCCCGGCACCCTGCGCCACCGCTGCACCGGCGACCTGTCCGCCAGCGTTTGCCACCCCGCCCGCTGCCGCTTTGCCGATGCTTGGCGCATTGGGATCGCCAGCAGCGATAAATTCGGCCATCGCCTGTTCCTGGGCGGCCAGCCCTGTACAGTCGAGTTCGGCGTCACTCGGGCTGACCCGCTGCAGCGCTTCGGCGGACACCAGCGCCGGTGAACCGGCCAGGAACGCGATCATCATTGACTGACGGATGACTTGCTTCATCGGATGCTTTCTCCTCGTTAAGAAATATGACATGGAGAAAGTCTAAACGAAGGGCAAGCGCGGGTGATTGGCAAGTATTCGGCAAATGAGAACAATGTCGCAAGACCGTGAAAAGAATGGCCCCGGGCAAACACAGCCACCCTTGCCAGGCGTGCACTGCGCGGGTTTCAGCAGGCCTTGACTGCTCAGGCGGATTTGCTGCCTTCGCCCTGGAGTGGTAGATTGCCGGGCTGCGGATCCCGTCGCCGCCCCTTCGTTCGAGTGTCTTCTTCGATGCCACAGATCGCCGTCAACAATCTTCATATCGAATACGAGTCTTTCGGCGCGCCGTCGGCGCCCGTCATCCTGCTGATCATGGGACTCGGCGCGCAATTGAGCCGCTGGAGCAGGGAATTTTGCGCGGCGCTCGTCGAGCGGGGGTTTCGTGTGCTTCGTTTCGACAACCGCGACTGCGGCCTGTCCACCAAGTTCGACCAGGCCGGCGTGCCCAACGTCGGCCAGGCACTACGCACGGGTGCGGCGCTCAGCGCGCCTTACACGCTGGCTGACATGGCCGCTGACAGCGTTGGCCTGCTCGATGCCCTGGCGATCGAAAAGGCGCATCTTGTCGGCGCGTCGATGGGGGGCGCGATTGCCCAGATCATTGCCGCCCAGTATCCCCAACGTACCTTGTCGCTGACCAGCATCATGTCCACCAGCAGCCATCCGGATCTGCCGCCGCCGACTCCCGAGGCCTCACAAGCACTGCTTGCTCCCTTGCCTGAAACGCGCGACAAGGAAAGCCTGATCGAAGACGCGCTCAAACGCCAGTTGGCCGTCGCCAGCCCCGATTTTCCCGCTTGTCCGCAACGCTTGCGCGAGGTAATCGTCGATGAGCACGAGCGTGGCTTTCATCCGCGCGGTGTGGCGCGTCAGCTGGCCGCTTTTCTGGCCAGCGGCGATCGTCGCGCCATGCTGCGCACGATCAGCGCGCCAACGCTGGTCGTGCACGGTAGCGAAGACCCCCTGATTCCGGTCGCCTGCGGTCGTGACGTGGCGGCACACATCGCGGGCGCGAAACTGCAGGTCATTGAAGGAATGGCCCACGATCTGCCAGTGGCCTTGACCGAGGTCTTCGCCGATGCCATCGCGGCTATCGCGCGATCGTCGGGGCGCTAGAAGCTGCCGCAGCTGATCATCCTCTGGCAGGCCATGAGCAACGATCGCCCGCAGCAGGCGATCCGGCGTTGGCGCGTTGGCGGAAGAATGGCTGCTCGGGCGACGAGCCTTTCCGCCTGTCCAGCAGCCCTCCCCGCTGGCCACCAATGAATCCTGTGCTTGCTCCCGAAACGCTCGTTTTCGTCGACCTCGAAACCAGCGGCGCCAATTTCGCCAACGACCGGATCATCGAAATCGGCCTGGTCGAAGTGGACAGCCATGGCGCCCGCGAGTGGAGTGCGCTGGTCAATCCCGAAGCCCCCGTTTCTTCCTTCATCACCGGCCTCACCGGTATTGACGACTCGATGCTCCGCTCGGCGCCGACCTTTGCGCAAGTCGCGCCGTCCTTGCTCGACAAGCTGCGCGGAAAATTACTCATCGCGCACAACGCCCGCTTCGATTACGGCTTCCTGCGAGGTGAGTTTAAGCGACTCGGGATCGAGTTCCGGGTGCCAACCCTGTGTACGGTGAAGCTCTCGCGCAAGCTTTTCCCACAGCACCACCGCCACAATCTGGACACCCTGGTGACGCGTCATGGGCTGGCAGTCGCGGGCTCTCGCCACCGGGCACTGGCCGATGCTCGCCTGCTGTGGGATTTGTGGCGCTGCTGGCACGGGCAAGTGCCGGTCGAGACGATTCGCAGCGCGGTGGCGAACATCGTTGGCCGCCCCGAGCTACCAGCGCAGATCGATGCGGAAGTGATCGACGATCTGCCGGAGGCCGCCGGCGCCTACGCGTTTTACGGCGAGGGCGAGCGCCTGCTCTTGCTCCGGCGAGCGACCAATATTCGCCAGCAGGTACTGGCGCACTTCGCCGCTGCCAAGCGCGAAACCCCCTTGCTGCGCGATCTTAGACGCGTCGACTGGCGCGACGCAGCAGGCGAGCTGGGAGCGCGTTTACACGAGATCGAGCTGGCCCGTTCAGCGGCCCGAGCCGGGCCCGAAGAAGGCGAGCGACAGCCGGGCGGCAGATCTCGCGCAGCGCCCAGCGAGCTTTGTTCCTGGCGACTTCGGGCCCAGGAAAGCGGCGACTTCCCCCCGCAACTCGTCCTTGCTCAAGACCTTGATTTTGCCGTCGCCGACGACCTGTTCGGGCTCTACCCGAGTCCGCGCGAGGCCTTGCGCAGCCTGCGCAAGCTCGCCGACGCGCACCGTCTGTGCTACAAGCTGCTCGGACTCGATGATCGCGCAAAGGCAGGGCCCTGCGCCGCCTATCGACAGAAGAGCTGCCGTGGCGTTTGCATTGGCAGGGAAACGCTCGCCCTGCATGGCGCCCGTGTCCTGATCGCCCTGGCAAAATTCAAGCTCCGGCCCTGGCCTTACAAGGGGCCGCTGGTGCTACTGGAGCGCGACGAGTTCGGGATGCGTGAAGACGTTCACTTGGTGGACCGGTGGCGCCTGGTCGCCACTGTGCATAGCGAAGAGGCTCTGCAGGAACGGCTGGCGAACGGACCAACCCGCCAGCCGTTCGACCCCGACATCTACCGCGTCATCGGCCGCTGCCTGCACGCCGGCAAGATCGGCATTCGACCCCTGCCCCCTTTCTCACTTTGAGGGCTCGGCCGCGGCCTTGCCGCCATGGCCGCCTGCCTTGCGCACGATGTCGGCGATGTCGGTATTCGAGCTCTTCAATGCCCAATCGACGGCCGTCGCACCGCTCTCGTTGGCGATATTCGGGTCGGCCTTGTTCTGCAGCAGCAGCTCGACGATCTGCAGGTGGCCAAAGCGGGCGGCGAAGAGCAGCGCTGTCGAACCGTTCTCGGTTGTTGCATTGACGTTGGCGCCCTTCTTGAGCAGGTACTCGACGACCGCCGTGTGGCCGTTGAAAGCGCCGTAGATCAGTGGCGGCCAGCCGTACAGGTTGACGTCCGCCCCGGCTTCGACGAGACGCTGGACGAGTGGCAAATTTCCCTTGAAAGCGGCCAGGCTGAGCGCCGTCTCGCCGTTCCGATTGCGGGTATTCAGGCGGGCACGGCGCTTCAGCAGCTGCGTCAGCAAATCGGCATTGTCACGCTGTACAGCCTGCATCAGCAAGGTATTGCCGGCAGCATCAACGGAGTTGACGTCCATCCCCTTGTCGAGCAGCTTGATGGCCCACGACGTGTCTCCGGAGATCAGCGCCTCCTCCATGTCTTCGTAGGCGCCGGCCGCGGCAAGGCCCGGCATGAGCAGGGCAAGGAGCAAAGCAAGAGTCTTGAGTGTCTTCATTGGCTGACTTTCGAACGAGCTTCTGGGAAAAGGCGGAAGAAGTTGTCCGTCGTGGCGTCGACAACTTCCTGGTAAGTCAGGCCACGCAGGCGCGCGACCTCTTCGGCGACGTGCTTCACGTAGCCCGGCTGGTTGGTCCTGCCGCGATAGGGGACCGGGGAAAGATAGGGAGAGTCGGTTTCGACCAGCAGCCGCTCGAGGGGAACGCGCCGCGCCACGTCGCGCACGATTTCGGCCTTCTTGAAGGTAACGATACCGGACATCGAAATGTAGAAGCCCTGTTCGAGCGCTTGCTCGGCAACCTGCCAGGTTTCGGTGAAGCAGTGCATCACGCCGCCGGCTGCCGCAGCGCCCTCCTCCTTCATCAGCCGCAGCGTGTCGACCGCTGCCTCGCGGGTATGAATGACCAGCGGCTTCTGCGCTTCGCGCGCGGCACGGATGTGGGTACGGAAGCGTTCGCGCTGCCACTCCGGTGCGTCCTTGTGCCAGTAGTAATCGAGACCGGTCTCGCCGATGGCGATCACTCGCGGGTGCCGAGCCAGCTCGACCAGTTCGCTGACCGAGGGTTCGCGTCCGCCGGTCGCCTCGGGATGGACGCCAACGGAAGCCAGGATCGTGGGCCATTCCTCGGCAAGCGCCAGCACCCGGTCCAGATCCTCCAGCGTAACGCCGATACAGACCGCGCAAGCCACGTCGTTGGCTTTCATCAGCGCGAGGATTGGCGCCATGTTTTTGGCCAGGTCCGGAAAGTCGAGATGGCAGTGCGAGTCGATCAGCATCGGCGTGTTTCGGAGCACGTCGGTCAGATCGTGTGCGTCGGGCGGCCGGACTGCATCACCCCGCCGAGGAGGCCTTCGATGCGCCTCTTGGCTTCGACCCCGCCTTCATCGTTGTTGAAGTGCACACCGATGCCTTGCGCCTTGTTGTTCTGGGCACCCACCGGGGTAATCCAGACCACGGTGCCCGCAATTGGCAGCTTGGCCGGGTCGTCGATCAGCGACAGGAGCATGAAAACCTCGTCGCCGATAGCGTAGTTACGGGTCGTCGGAATGAAAATTCCGCCACGGCGCAAGAGTGGCATGTACGCCGCGTACAGCGCCGATTTCGAGTTGATGTTCAGCGACAATACGCTCGGGCGCGGTGAGCCGGGTGCCGCTTGCTTGCGGCTGTCTGCTTCTGCCATATCCCCTCGGGAGGTTCAGAAAAGCCGTGCGTAGTTCAGGAAAAACTCTTCGAGAAACAGGCGGCTATTCACGGGTTGCTCGCACTGGGCCTTGTATTGTATCGCCTTTCCATTGAATGCCAAGAGCTTGCGAGTATCCGTGTCTTGCGCCAGGCGCAGCAACTGCGGCGCGTGCGCGACGAAATAGCGCGGCGGCAGGCCCTGACTGCCCAGAGTCAGGTCGAACAACCACTTCTGAGCCCACTCGAGGGAACGCTTCAAAGGCGCCGGGCGCTTTTCCGCCTTCACCGCCTTATCGACCGCCGCCGCGGCGGCCACGGCATCGAGGCCTTTGCCGCGCAACATCTGGCCGAGCAGCGAATCGAGGAGCGCGCGCTCACCCTTGACACTGAGTTCAAGCGCCAGCAGCGGCGAACCGCCGGCGAGCGCCAGCCACTGTTCGCCGTCGCCAACGCCGGCATGACGCAGCCAGGCGACCGCGTTTGCCGCTGGCGGCGGTCGCATGGGAACCGTCTGGCAGCGGCTGCGAATGGTCGGCAGCAATCGGTGTGGTTCGCTGGAAATCAATATAAACAAGGTACCTGCAATTGGTTCTTCAAGTGATTTAAGAATCGCGTTGGCCGTTGCCCGGTTCATCGCTTCGGCGGGGTTCAACAAGACCACGCGCGCCCCATGACGGTGGGTGCCCACATGCAGAAACTCGTCGAGAGCGCGAACCTGGTCGATGGTGATTTGCTGACTGGCCTTCTTCCTGCCCACCTCTTCGCCCGCAGCGGCTTCACTCCCCTCGCCTTCGCCGAGCGCATCCGGCTGCACGAGGCGCAGGTCCGGGTGATTGCCTTGCGCCAGCCAGCCGCAGGCTGGGCAGTGACCGCAGGCGTTTCCCGACTCGCTGCGCACTTCGCAGAGCAGCGCCGCGGCAAAGCTGCGCGCCAACTCGAATTTTCCGATCCCCCGCTGGCCCGCAATCAGCAGCGCATGCGGCAACTGGGCGCGCCTCTCCTGAAGTTGCTTCCAGCCTTGGCTGTGCATCTCTATTATGTTCATAAACAGTATTCTATGAGCGCTTCTTGAATCAATTTCTTGATTCTGTCCGGCGCCTGGTTGGCGTCGATACGGCGAATTCTCCGCGGCGCTGCCGCCGCACGCTCGAGGTAGGCGAGGCGCACGCGCTCGTGAAACTCGGCACGCTCCTGTTCGAAGCGGTCAAGGTCGCGCGCTTGCGCGGCGATGCGCTGGCTGGCGACCGACGACGGCAGGTCGAAGAGCAGCGTCAGGTCGGGTTGCAGGTGGCCGTGCACCCATTGCTCGAGCTGTACGAGCTTGGCCTTGTCGAGACCGCGTCCGCCGCTCTGATACGCGTAGGTGGCGTCGCTGAAGCGGTCGCAGATGACCCAGTCACCGCGTTGCAGAGCCGGTTCGATGACCTCTGCGAGGTGTTCGCGGCGGGCGGCGAACATCAGCAGGGCTTCGGTTTCCAGGTGCATCGCTTCGTGCAGCAGCAGTCCGCGCAGCTTTTCGCCGAGGGCGGTGCCGCCCGGTTCACGGGTCGTCAGCACGTTGAGCCCGCGGCCGCGAACCAGGGCGGCAGCGCCGGCAATATGACTGCTCTTGCCGGCGCCGTCGATACCCTCGAAAGTGATGAACTTTCCGCGCTTACGGGTCTCGCTTCGACTCAAGGTCTGCCGCCTTTCTGATAGCGCCTGACGGCGCGATTGTGTTCGTCGAGGGTCGGTGAAAACTGGCTGCTGCCGTCGCCACGCGCGACGAAATAAAGCGCCTCGGTGGACGGCGGATGCAGAGCCGCCTGCAGTGAAGCAAGCCCGGGCATGGCAATCGGCGTTGGCGGCAGACCCGCCCGGGTATAGGTGTTGTACGGCGTGTCGGCGAGCAGGTGGCGCTTGCGCAGGTTGCCGTCGAAGTTCTCGCCGATGCCGTAGATAACCGTCGGGTCGGTCTGCAGAAGCATTCCCTGGCGCAGGCGGTTGACGAACACACCAGCAACCAGCGGCCGATCATGGTCGCGTCCGGTTTCCTTTTCGACGATAGACGCCATGATCAGGGCCTGGTAAGGCTCCTGGTAAGGCAAGTCGGGCGCCCTCGCCTGCCAGGCGCGTGCCAGATGCTGCTGCATCGAACGGTAAGCTCGGGCGAGCAGGTCGACATCGCTGCTGCGCTTGGCGAAAAAGTAGGTATCCGGAAAGAAGAGCCCTTCAGCGGCTGTTTCCGGCGCGCCGATCAGACTCATGACCTCCGCTTCCGGCAGGTCCTTGGTATCGTGGCGAAGGTCCGGGTGCGCGTCGAGACGCTCGCGCATCTGTCGGAAAGTCCATCCTTCGATGAAAGCCAGCTCGGCCTGCGTAACGTCGCCACGTGTCAGCTTGGTGAGCAACTCCAGCGGCGTGATGCCGGCAGCGATTTCGTAACTGCCCGCCTTGATCGCCGTGTCTACGCGCATCAGTTTTCCGAGGAGGATCAGAACCCACGGGTTCAGCTCCGCGCCTGCCGCGGCGACCTCCCTGGCTGCGACGCGCATGCTGCTCCCGGGGACGATCGTAAAATCGACCTGCTCGCTCGTCAAGGTGACCGGCGTCAGCACCACCCAGGCGGCGGCAGCAGTCAGCAGAACGAAAACGGAAACCGCGAGAACGAACAGCTTGAGGAGGTGTTTGCGCATCAATCCGGCGCAGCGGAGACGCTGCGTGGCTGGGGGTGAGGATGAAGTTCGACTGGCCCTATAATAGCCGAAACCTGCGCGGCTGAACCGACCGGCCGCCAACCCGGTCAGAGTTCCACGAGGCTTTCCGCCGAAGGCGACAATGAGCGCTTCCCGGACCCGCAAACTCAGGCCCGCCCCGAACCACTGACGAGAATGGCTTAACGATGAACGCAAGCTGGCAGGAATTTCTTTGTGCCTCAGGAGCACGACTCGACCAGGACCTGGTCGCCGATTTCGGCGCGGCAGCCGACGAGCTGCGGGCCGCACCCGCAGCGACGATCGTCGCTCCACTGGCCCATCTTGGGGTGATTGAAGTCAGCGGCGCCGACGCGGCGAGCTTCCTGCACCAGCAGCTGACCAGCGACGTCAAGCACCTGGCCGACGGCAGTGCCCAGCATTCGGCCTGGTGCTCGGCGAAAGGGCGCATGCTCGCCAGTTTTCTCGTCGTCCGCAGCGGATCCAGTTATCACCTGCGACTGTCTGCAGACCTGCTGCCAGCGATTCTCAAGCGCCTGCGGATGTTCGTGCTGCGGAGCCAGGTGAGCATCAGTGACCGCTCCGACGATCTCCAGCTTATCGGCCTGTCCGGCCCGCGCGCCGAAGAAGCGCTGCAGGCAGCCGGCCTTTGCGGACCCGTCGCGCCGCTGACCTGTAGCGCGTCCGCCGAAGGCATTGTCGTGCGTCTGGACAGCCAGCGTTTCGAACTGGTGGTCAGCAGCGAGACCGCTGGCAAGCTCTGGCAAGGCCTGCTCCTTGCGGCGCGACCGGTCGGCACGCGGGTCTGGCAATGGCTGGAGATAGCCGCCGGCGTGCCCTTGATCACCGACGGAACCAAGGAGGAGTTCGTTCCGCAAATGGCCAACTTCGAGCAGCTGGGCGGAGTCAGTTTCCACAAGGGCTGCTATCCCGGCCAGGAAATCATCGCCCGCACGCAGTATCTGGGCAAGGTCAAGCGCCACCTCTATCGCGCCCATTCGAACACCCCGATTGCCGCCGGCACGGCAATCTATTCGCCAGCCAACCCCGAGCATGCGTGTGGAATGGTCGCCAATGCGGCGCCGGCGCCGGCAGGCGGCTTCGACGCGCTGGCGGTTGTCCTGGAGAATTTCGTCGCCGCCGCCGACCTGGAAATCGCCGCCCCGGGTGGCGCGCACATCGACCTGCAGCCGCTTGTGCGCTAGGCGAGCGGTCGGCGTGCCCTCGGTCGGCCAGCGATGTGCCTGATCCTCATCGCCTGGCAGGCGCATCCCGACTACCCCCTGGTCGTCGCCGCCAACCGCGACGAGTTCTTTGCACGCCCCTCGGCGGCGGCTGCGTTCTGGGCGGAAGCCCCCCAGGTACTGGCTGGCCGTGATCTCGAAGCTGGCGGCAGCTGGTTGGGTATCGGCCGGGAACGGCGTTTTGCCGCGCTCACCAACTACCGCGAGGGTCGCCAGATGGCGATCAATGCGCGCTCGCGCGGCACCCTGGTCGCCGACTTCCTCACCGGTGATGCCCGTCCGTCGACGTACCTGGAGCAGGTCTCGGCGCGTGCCGCCGACTACAACGGCTTCAACCTCTTTGTCGCCGATGGCCAGCATCTCGCCTACTACGCGAACCGTGGCGACAGCCCGCCACGCTTCCTGAGCCCCGGTATCTACGGCCTCTCGAATCATCTCCTCGACACCCCCTGGCCCAAGCTGGCGGCGGCCAAAGCCAAATTCGCCAGCGCCCTCGCCGACTTGCCGGCGCAGGCCGCGTTCTTCGATCTGCTCGCCGACCAGGAAATCGTTGCCGATTCCCACCTGCCGGAGACCGGCGTACCGCTCGCCTGGGAGCGCATCCTTTCGGCCGTCTTCGTGCGTTCCGAAAACTACGGGACGCGGGCGTCAACGCTGCTCACCCGTCACCGAAACGGCGTAACGACGCTGCGCGAACGCAGCTTCGACGCCGGCGCGCTGCTCAGCGGCGAAGTTTGCGAGACTGTTACCTGACCAAAACTGTCGGGAATTTTTACACCTCAGAAAAGAGACTGTTATATCCGATTGATCTGGAAAACTATTTTTTCTGGCCCGATAATTGCCTTGTAATTGGGTGAGAATCTGCTCACCTCTAAAGAAGGACCGCGATGATAAAGAAGACCTTGCTCGGCTTGATTGCCATGGCCGGAATACTTGTTCCTGCAGCCGTTCAGGCGACCATCATTCCCTGGTCGGCCTCTCTCAATGGGGCGCAGGAAGTTCCGGCCTCCGGCTCCCTTGGCTCTGGATCTGCATTCGGCACTATTGATGACGCGTCTGGTGCTCTCGCCTGGAACATCACGTTCAGTGGCCTGTCCGGCCCCTTGATCGGGATTCACTTTCACGGCCCGGCCGCCCCTGGAGTGAATGCCGGTGTGCGGGTGAATATTGGCACCATCAGTGGTTTCCTGAGCCCGAACAGCGGGTCAGCAATCATCACTGCCCAGGAGGTCTCGGATCTGCTGGCGGGGAACTGGTACATCAATCTCCATACCCCAAATTTTCCCGGCGGTGAAATTCGCGGCCAGGTCATCCCGGAGGCCGTTCCCGAACCGGCCATGCTCGGCCTGCTCGGCCTCGCTCTCGCGGGTCTTGCAGCGTCGCGTCGCCGCAAGCTGTAAGCGTCAGAATCCGCGTCACGACGGCCCCGCTTCGGCGGGGTTTGTCGTTGCCGAGGCCCGATCTTCAGCGCGCTTCGCGATCTTGAAGCCCCGGGCGGCAGTTCGGGCGTCGACTCGCAGCGCCCCGAGACGAGGCTTTTCAGTCCTCGCTGATCTCGACCGGAGTGTAGGGAGGCACCAGGTCGAAGAGATCGACGATGTCGGCATTGCGCATGCGGATGCAGCCGTGCGAGCCGGGACGGCCCATCGGCGTCGTATCCGGGCTGCCGTGAATGTACACGTAGCGGCGCATGGTATCGACCTTGCCAAGCCGGTTGCGCCCCGGTTCGCAGCCGGATAGCCAGAGAATGCGCGTCAGGATCCAGTCGCGCGTCGGGAAACGCTCGGCCAATTCAGGGCAATAGACTTCGCCGCTCGGACGCCGGGCGACGAGAATCGTGTTCTCCGCCAGGCCGCCGCCAATCTTGGCGCGCACCAGGTGCTTGCCGCGTGGAGTGCAGTAGCTGCCGCTGACTTCACCCGCCCCGTTCGCAGCCGTTGACACCGGATACCAGCGCAGCAGCCTGCCTGTGGCGTCCGACAGGCGCAGCACCTGTTCCTTGATCGAGACGTCGATGCGCAACTTCACTGGCCCCCTCGGCTGCGCCGCGCGGCAAAGAAATCGGAGAGCAACTGCCCGCATTCGGCGGCCAGGACACCACTGACGACCTCGGTGTGATGATTCAGCCGTTCGACGGCAAAGAGGTCGACGACGCTGCCATGCACCCCGGTTTTTGGGTCACGCGCGCCGTAGATCAGGCGGGCGATACGCGCCTGCAGTACCGCCCCGGCACACATCGCGCAGGGTTCGAGGGTCACGAAAAGCTCGCAACCGGGCAGACGATAGTTCTGCAGATTGCGGGCCGCATCGCGCAACGCGGCAATCTCGGCGTGCGCCGTCGGGTCGTGTTCGCCGATCGGTGAATTGAAGCCACGCCCGACGATGACGCCGTCGCGCACCACCAGGGCGCCGACCGGAACTTCGCCCAGGCATTCGGCAGCGTGCGCCAGGGAAATCGCCTCGCGCATGAAGTATTCGTCTTTCATCGCGCGCATTCTACCGCAGCGCCGCCAGCCCATCGAAGACGCGCGCCAAATCGGGTACCATCGCTCGACAGCCTGGCCGACGCCGGCCGTGAGAAGCGACTTCCGCCATGCACATCCTCTTCGGCGAAACGATCAGCAGGAGACAAGGCCATGACGACCATCCGATTTCTGCAGGAACAGGCGCTGTTCGGCGGCGTCGACGATCAGGCGATGGCGGCGATCGTTCCCTTGCTCAGCGAGCTGACTTTCGCTGCCGGCGAAGCCATCGTTCGTGAGGGCGACGACGGCGATTCGCTGTTCGTCATCTGCAGTGGCTCGGTCGAAGTGCTGAAAGCAACGTCAGCCGACGACGGCCCCTTCGAGAAGCGCCTCGCCGTCCTGAAAGTTGGCGACGTTTTCGGCGAGATGGAGTTGATCGACATGCAGCGCCGCTCGGCAACGGTGCGGGCGCTTGAACCGGTTTCAGCCCTGGCCCTGTCCAACGGCGACCTGTTCCGGATCTACGAATCCGATCTGCCGACGTTTACGCTGGTCGTCCTCAATCTGGCCCGGGAGTTGAGTCGTCGGCTGCGCAGCCTCGACGATCTGGCGGTGCACTACATGGCCATGGATCCAGCCGCGGAGCCGTGGTAGGCGCCCCACCGCTCACGGCGTGCCTTTCAGCGTGTCCTGCCACGCGCGCATGGCGATGGCCAGGCGACCAGACATGGTGATGTACTCGCCATAGAGCAGATCGTAGGCGTCGCGGGTTTTCCCGGATGCCGCCAGTTCGACGACCTGCGCGGCCAGCCGATGGAAGTCGGCGTGCAAACGCCTCACGTCCTGGTAGTCACTGCTCGCCCGGTCTTCAACCGACAGCCGTGAGCCGTGCAGCCACTTGCCGAATTCGCACTGGTCTTCCGCCCGCACCTCGTCCACGTCGACCGGCGGATGGGCCTGGAAAACGGCCTCCCGCAGACGCAACATCCACAGGGCGTGATTAGCGATCGCCCTTTCAATATCCGTCACCCTGTCCAGCTTATCCACTCGCTTCACCCAAGCTTTCCTGGTTGTCGGCAGGTCGTCGACCACTCGCCGATTCTACCTTCTTCAGGCGCAGATTCATTTGCGCGCAGCGAGCCATGCGCACCGCGCAAGCCCGCCAATGGCGCCGGGAGACGCGCTGCCGGTAACGCAGTCGAGGCCCGGGAACGAACAAGCAACTCCGCTCAAATCTCTTCCGACAAGGCCTCGTCCTGAAAGCGGGCGCGAATCTCGACGGCGTCGTTTCGACGCGCCAGGAAAGCCGCGACACATTGCGGATCGAAATGCTCGCCCGCCCCGTTCTGCAGGTAAGCCAAGGCCTTCTCGAGCGGCCACTGCCGCTTGTACGGGCGGTCAGACATGAGTGCATCGAAAACGTCGGCGACAGCGACGATCCGGCCAAAAAGCGGGATCGCCGTCCCGGCCGTGCCGTGCGGGTACCCCGAACCGTCGAACTTCTCGTGGTGCGAATCAGCGATCAAGGCCGCCGCCTGCAAGACCGTCGATTCACTGCCGTCGAGCAGCTCGAAACCCAGTTTGGCGTGCCCCTTCATGATTGCAAACTCTTCCGGGGTCAGTTTTCCGGGCTTCAGAAGAATCGCGTCCGGGATGCCGATCTTGCCAACGTCGTGCATGGGCGCAGCCTGCAGAATGAGTTTCTGGTCAGCGAGGGGCAGCGCAAGTTCGGCAGCGATCAGGTGCGAGAAATGCGCCATGCGCTGGATGTGCATGCCGGTTTCAGGATCGCGGAACTCGGCAGCTCTCGACATCCGATAGAGGAGCTCCTGTTCGCCCGCGTGCACCGCGGCCGTCGCCTTGGCCACCTCCTCGGCCAGCCACGAAGCACGGTCGGCCAGGTGCCGCCGGCTGGTATTGAGGGCCAGCAGGTTGCGCACGCGCGCCGAGAACTCCATGCGGTCAACCGGCTTGGTCAGGAAATCGGTCGCCCCGATTCCCAGCGCCCTATAGCGAACGTCCTTGTCGTCATTGGCGGTGATCATCAGCACCGGCAGTTCCTGCCGATCAGGAATTTTGCGCAGGCGGGTGATGAACTCCAGACCGTCGAGGTCCGGCATCATGTAGTCGACGATGATCAGGTCCGGCAGATTCTCCGAACACCATGCCAGGCCCTTGGGCGACTCCTGGAAAAGGACGGCCTCACAGTCGCCGAGCTTGGCAACCAGCGCCTTCAACAGCACGAGATTGATATCGCTGTCGTCAATAATGGCGATCCGGTTCATCCTGCCCTCCGCGCGAGTTTTGTCGAGTATAGCAAGAGGATTCCTGGCCGCGGTGGCCGGGTTCCTTTCGCCGCCGGAGAACGCCTGCAGCGTCGGTCAGGCACTGCAGTTCCGCGACCGTCGGAAATAGCCGCGCAAAAAGGGCAGACGAAAAAAAAGGGGGCGTTCAGTGCGCCCCCTCGTGTCAGAGCGGCTTTGCCCCGCTCACACGCCACTGCAGGCGAAGCACGGAGGGCGCGACGATCATCGTCACGCCTGCCGCGTCGCCTGGTAGCGAGCCAGCGGAGCTTCGCCCGCCTACGCGAACAGCCAACCCGGATCGCTGACCGGCGCTTCCGCCACAGCGGCGCCATCATTTGCCGCCACGCTGAAGTAGATGTCGGTCATGTCGACCACATTGCCGTTGGCCAGGGTGGCCGAACTCTGCTCGAGATGCAGGTTGCCATTGACGTCCCAGAAAGCGTCTTCGTGATACGCCACGTTGACACTGACGACGCCTGCGTCGGCCAGACTGATCAACTCGCCGGGGTCGGTTTGATGGTTGCCGTTGGCGTCCCGCCACACCGACAGATTGACGTAGCCGTCGTCCGCGGCATCGACCAGACCATCGCCGTTGCTGTCGAAAGCCGCCAGCCGTGCGAAGCCATCGCCCTGCTTGCTCCCGCCGAACAGCTCGGAAATGTCGTCGATGCGGCCGTTGCCGTCGGCGTCGAAGGCCAGGAAGGCATCACCCGCCGACAACCAGCCGGACTTGACCGCGCTACCGTTTCCGAACAGATCGAACTGACCCTGCGCATCAGCCAGCGAGGTGGTCTGGATACCGTTGCCGTCGAGGTCGATGGCAATCGGGGTCACCGTCTTCGACACCGCGCTGACGACCAGCTTCTCGATCTTGAAGTAGTCGGGTGTGTTGTCCCCGACGCTGCCTCTGGTGCTATCCGGGAGTCTGGCGGCCACCACCAAGACATTACCCTCGGCTTGTGCGCTGTTGATATCGGCCCAGCGCGCAGATGTCGAACTGGTGTCGTTGACTTCTTTGGTCAACCCGGCAAGGGGGTTGGACAAATTGACTGGCCCATCCAACGAACCAATCCACGCCGTGAGGTCGCTGTCGCCGATGACGTAGCCCAGGAAGGCCTTATCTACCACCACTTTCTCGGAGAACTCGTAGATCACGTAGTTGATACGGCCCACGTTGTCTATCGTGTGCGTGCTGCTGCGCCCGTCGCCTTCGCTGCGATCGGTGACGCCATGCCCACCACTGTAGGCGCCTAGCCAGGCGGTTTCCCAGTTAGTGGGTTGGCCGTCCCTGTCGAAAGAGCTGCTGCTGACTGCACGGGCGTTGACCGTGATGCCGTCGACAGTGTAGCTCCGCACGTTGCCGTTGCTGCCGTCGGTGGCCGAGTTGCCGCTGAAGTCGTAGGTTACGTTTACCCGCGGCGGCGTCAGACCGGCATCCCAGCCGTTGTTTTCGCCTGCGACCAGTGTGATCAGCCCGGTCTTGCCGGAGCTGCTGACGTCTGAATCCAGCGCGTCGTTGCCGCCCTCGTTGGCCACCGTGAAGCCGCCAAAAGCCGTGGGTTTGACGAACTGCAACTCGTATTTGCCGAGAACCAGGTTAGTGAAGCTGTAGTTGCCGCGGCCATCGGTGGTGGTGTCTTGGAGAAATGTACCCGCACTGTTGAACAGCTTCACCGTCACTCCTGCCACACCCGCTTCACCAGTGTCCTGCAAGCCGTTACCGTTGGTGTCGCACCAGACCCGGTCGCCGATGCTGGCCAGTGCCGGATTCTTGTAGTGGCTGAGGTCGAAGTCCCCTGCCGCACCCGGAGCCGTCACCGTCGCCTTGTTTTCATAGACCCCGCCGGCCGTCGGCTGCTGGAAGGTCAACTTCTCGATCTTGAATCGATCCTCCGGTGTGCTGTCGCCAGTCCAGGCAGCAAGCACCAGCACGTTGCCGGCGACGTTGCCGGCATTGATGTCGGCTGTCCGCGCCGAAGTCAAATCCGTCAAGTTGACTTCGGTGAAACCGAGTCCGTTGAGCACCGAGTCGCTGAGCGTGAGGTGATTGTTGAAGGCGTTACTGCTGCTGCCGATCCACACCGTGATGTCGCTGTCGTTGACCACGTAACCCAGGTACGCCGAGTCGACGATTACGCTCTGGTTGAACTCGAAGAGCACGTAGTTGTCCCGGCCGACATTGTCGACGGTGTGCATGTTGCTGCCACCGCTTCCCTCGCTGCTGTCGGTGACGCCCAGCCCACCGCCGTAGCTTCCCAGCCACGCGGTCGACCATTCACCACTGGCCTTGTCTCTGGCGAAGGCGCTGGCCTTGACCGATACCGCTCCGCTGCTGAACTCGCGGATATTGCCATCCGGGCCGTCCAGCGCGCTATTGCCGCTGAAGTCGAAGGTCCGGGGGGCGCCGAGTGCCGTCAGATTCTGGACGACGCCCGAGGCCTTATACAGCCACACTTCACCCGGCGACAGGAAATTGTCGTTTCCGACGTCACCCGACAGGTAGTTGATCTTGCCGTTGGCTACCGAGAAGTCGTCGGCCGTGTTCGCCGGCGTACCGTTGTCATCGACAATCGCGATCTCGCTTTTTGCGAACGTCGTGTTGCCGGTGTTGGTCACCTGGTAGGTCCAGTTGACCACCGAGCCGGGGGTCAGGAGCGGAACGCCCGCGCCATTAGCCGAATCTTCGTTGTCGTAGTCCGGCGCAACCGGGTTGCTGTTGCTCGCACCGTTGGTGGTTTTCTCGATGTCGATTCCGGGCCTCAGGACCACCAGACCGGCATCCCAGCTGAGGTCGTTCTCGCCGCTGCTGAGCGTGGTAACCACGGTCATGCCGTTGACCGGGTTGGCGTCGCTGTCGCTGCCGTCGGCGCCGATGTCCTGCTTGGCGAAAGCGTAGCCGGCCGGTTTGATGAATTCGAGCTTGTAGTCGCCCGGAACCAGGTTATTGAACAGGTAGTAGCCGGCCTTGCCGCTGCCATCGTTGGCGGTCGTGGTGCTGGCGACGAAGGCGCCGGCACCGGTGTAGAGCTTGACCGTGACGCCGTTCAGGCCGCTGGCCGCACCGTCGTCCTGCTGACCATTGTTGTTGCCATCAACCCAGACGTAGTCGCCGATGCTGGCGAGCACCGGATTCTTGTAGTGGCTGAGATCGAAGTCCCCTGCCGCACCCGGAGCCGTCACCGTCGCCTTGTTTTCATAGACCCCGCCCGATGTGGGCTGCTGGAAGGTCAAATTCTCGATCTTGAAGCGGTCCTCCGGCGTGGTGTCGCCGGTCCAGGCAGCAAGCACCAGAACGTTGCCGGCGAGGTTGCCGGCATTGATGTCGGCCGTCCGCGCCGAAGTCAAATCCGTCAAGTTGACTTCGGTGAAACCGAGTCCGTTGAGCACCGCGTCGCTGAGCGTGAGGTGATTGTTGAAGGCGTTACTGCTGCTGCCGATCCACACCGTGATGTCGCTGTCGTTGACCACGTAACCCAGGTACGCCGAGTCGACGATTACGCTCTGGTTGAACTCGAAGAGCACGTAGTTGTCCCGGCCGACATTGTCGACGGTGTGCATGTTGCTGCCACCGCTTCCCTCGCTGCTGTCGGTGACGCCCAGCCCACCGCCGTAGCTTCCCAGCCACGCGGTCGACCATTCACCACTGGCCTTGTCTCTGGCGAAGGCGCTGGCCTTGACCGATACCGCTCCGCTGCTGAACTCGCGGATATTGCCATCCGGGCCGTCCAGCGCGCTATTGCCGCTGAAGTCGAAGGTCCGGGGGGCGCCGAGTGCCGTCAGATTCTGGACGACGCCCGAGGCCTTATACAGCCACACTTCACCCGGCGACAGGAAATTGTCGTTTCCGACGTCACCCGACAGGTAGTTGATCTTGCCGTTGGCTACCGAGAAGTCGTCGGCCGTGTTCGCCGGCGTACCGTTGTCATCGACAATCGCGATCTCGCTTTTTGCGAACGTCGTGTTGCCGGTGTTGGTCACCTGGTAGGTCCAGTTGACCACCGAGCCGGGGGTCAGGAGCGGAACGCCCGCGCCATTAGCCGAATCTTCGTTGTCGTAGTCCGGCGCAACCGGGTTGCTGTTGCTCGCACCGTTGGTGGTTTTCTCGATGTCGATTCCGGGCCTCAGTTGGACTAGCCCGGCATCGACGGTGTTGTCGGTCTCGCCGGACTCGAGGTTGTAGCAGCCGCTCAGACCGCCCACACCCGCATCGCTGTCGCTGCCGTCGGCGCCGACGTTGGCGCTGGTCAGCGTGTAGCCGGTCGGGGTGATGAACTTGACCGCGTAGTCGCCCGGCTTGAGACCGGTGAAACTGTAGTTGCCGCTGCCGTCGGTGGTGGCGCTCGCCAGGGCCGAGCCGGTGGGCTGGCCATTGGCGTCGCACGCGTACAGCTCGACCGTGACACCCGCCACGCCAGGCTCGCCTGCATCTTGCTGGCCGTCGCCGTCGAGGTCGCTCCAGACGCGGTCACCAATGGCCGCCGGCTTGTAGAAGCCGGCATCGACGGTGTCTTCGTTCTCGCCCGGGCTCAGTTCGTAGCAGCCGCTCAGGCCGCCTGTGCCCGCGTCACTGTCGCTGGCGTCGGCGCCGACGTTGGCGGTCGTGCGCTCGAAGCCGTTCGGGGTGATGAACTCGACAATGTATTCGCCAGGCTGCAGGTTGGTGAAGCTGTAGTTGCCCTGGGCGTCGGTGGTGGTCTCACCAACCAACACGCCGGGGGCGTTGTTCACGCAGGTGTACAGCTTGACGGTGGCGTCGGGAATGCCGCTCTCGCCGTTGTTTTGCTGACCATCGCCGTTGCTGTCTTCCCAGACGCGGTCACCGAGGCTGGCCAGCGGCACTAGCCCGGCATCGACGGTGTTGTCGGTCTCGCCGGACTCGAGGTTGTAGCAGCCGCTCAGACCGCCCACACCCGCATCGCTGTCGCTGCCGTCGGCGCCGACGTTGGCGCTGGTCAGCGTGTAGCCGGTCGGGGTGATGAACTTGACCGCGTAGTCGCCCGGCTTGAGACCGGTGAAACTGTAGTTGCCGCTGCCGTCGGTGGTGGCGCTCGCCAGGGCCGAGCCGGTGGGCTGGCCATTGGCGTCGCACGCGTACAGCTCGACCGTGACACCCGCCACGCCAGGCTCGCCTGCATCTTGCTGGCCGTCGCCGTCGAGGTCGCTCCAGACGTGGTCACCCAGGCTCGCCGCCTGATACAACCCCGCATCTATCGTCCGGTTGAATTGGCCCGCAGTCAGCTGGATGATCCCGCTCTCGCCATTGGCAGGATTGGCATTGCTGTCAGTCTCAGGCGTGCCTGCGGAGGCATATCGCGGACTGAACGAGTACGACGCGCTGGTCGTGGTATTTCCGAACAGCACCTGGTAGTCCAGGCCAGGTATCAAACCAGAAAACTGGTAGTAGCCCTTCTCTACGGTTCCCGTCGTGTGCGGGTTGTCACCGGTGACGGTTGTCTGGAGAACCTCGTCACTATCGAAGTGCTCGTTGTTGTTGAGGTCACGCCACAACTTGACGGTGATACCGTCGATCCCCTCCTCGTCGGTATCCTGTATTCCGTCAGCGTTCTTGTCGAGCCAGACGTAATCGCCGAGCGCCGCCGACCTGACCTGAACGAGAATCGGTTGGCTCGGTGTGTCGCCATCGTCCTGTACGCCATTGCCGTTGTTATCCGAAAACGTCGACAGTAAGAGCGTAACGTTGTCGTTGTCGGGGTTGTCATCCGTGATGTCCGGTACGAAGGCGTATTGCGCAGTGTTGTGCGCCAAGCCCATGTTGACCAGTTCGGCAACTTTGACTGGGTCTTTCGGGTCTGTCGACGGGCTGGGAGGAGTGAACGGGTCGTCGCCCAATAACTGCCATATCGCTGCCTGCACCTCGCCGTAGGTGTACAAGGACGGTGAGCCAGCGGTGAAATTTTGGTTAATCAGCCAATTGACTGCGGGCAGATTTTGTGGCGTTTCTATGCCAGTAAATGCAGAAGCGACAAACGGTTCGTGGAGGCGATAGACAGTCGCCAGCAGGATGACGTCGGATCCAATGGAAAAATCCCGATCAGCGCACCAGGCATCGTAGGGTCCGGAACCGTACGCGACATCCTGAAACGTCACATCAAAATAACTCGGCGCAAGCTGGATGCCGGGATTCTTTACATGGATGGAGACCACGGGTGCCTGTGACATGTCTATATCTCCTACTAGGATTGTATTCTTGCTAAGATATTGGTTTTACGCGCTTTTGCGGCCACTGACAGGCCCTCTGGTGTCAGCCTCTGGAAGCCGGAACCGTCCAGCGGCGAGAGTTTCCCCGCGCTCGCAGGCGGGGGCGCCCAAGGGGTTTGGCAAGCGCGGGGGCGTCCCCCGGGTCGCACGCCAACGAAAAAAAACACGCCTCAGCAGGCCGGACCTCGGCGCAACGACCAGACGAGGCTTCTACAGCAACGTTCGTTTCGGCGCGAAATCTGTTACTGGACCGCGCACATCTTTCTGGAAAAGCGCTGATTAATCCCATTGTTGCCCCGACGCTCGCAGCGACCCTGTTGGTGTGGCCCCACCGGAGCTGGGGCATCTCGACTAAAGCAGCGCCGTGCTGGCGCCGGTTGCAGAACAAGAAAAACCACGTATCTCGCGAGTGTTCCCAATGTCGGGAAGCAGAAGCCCAATGCACGCCGGAAATCCTCGCCACATACGACGAGGGCGCTGCCAAGGCAGCGCCCCCATACCGCAACTTATTTTTTTCTACGCCGGGCCACCAACAGGGCGACAGCAGCGACGGCAAGCAAGGACAAAGACTCCGGCTCCGGGACAACTTCGGCGAAGGCCGGCGCGGCAGCAGAAAGCAGCAGCGCGAACGACAGAAAAGCACGCATGAGGGTTCTCTCCTTATAGAGGTCAAGAATGACAAAGGCCAATCTGGCACATGGCCTCGGCGAGACCAGCGAGCAATATTCGTGCCATATTTATTTAATGCTTGGATTTAATGATTATTGTTCTGTTTTCGTGGACGATCGATCTGAGGCAACTGTAAAATTTTCCGACACCACGGATAGCCTCGTCGTCAAGGGTGTCCGCGGGAAGTTCCCGCTTGCCAAGGCCTCAGGCAACATAGGCAGGATGATGCTAGCAGCCTGTCGGACTGACCGCCGGCCTGGCCGGCGCGTTTCACCATACGCAACAAAAAAGCCGAATTTCGTCGGTTTTCAGGCTTTTCCGAGGGTTTTCCCCTCATTTTCCCTACTGCAGGCGCAATACGGCCAGGCGCTTCAAATTCCACGCCATACAAACCAACGTCCACTCGCCGGTGACCTTGTTCAAACCGCGCAGCGAGAAGCGGCGAAAGCCCATCACCGACTTGATGATCCCGAACACCGGTTCGATGGTCTGCTTGCGTAACGCATAGCGCGCCCGTCCTGCCTGGGTCTTCAGGCGATGAGACATGGCCTGCACGGGGGTGGCATTGTCGGGCAAGGCTGCCGGCTCACTGTGGCGCTCCCGCCAGCCCGGGTGGTGCTCGTCACGAGCGACGGCGATCAGGGGATCGATGCCGGCCGCCTCACACGCCTTGATGTTCTTCTCGCTGCAGTAGCCGCTGTCAGCGATCAGGCATTCCACGGCGCCGAGCACCACCGCCTGCGCCTTGAGGGTCGCCAGCATCGGCTCGACTTGCTGTTTGTCGTTGGGCGCTTGCGTGACCCCGGTGGCGACGATCAGCATCGTTGCCGCATCGGCCGCCGCCTGGGCGTTGTACGCCTGTTCGAAGCCGCCACCGGCCACCGGCAGGATGCGTGACTCTTCGTCAGTCAGATTGAGCTGATCTTTGTCCCGCGGTCCAGGCTCGGGCGCCCTGGGCGGCTTGCCGCCCGGCTTCTTGCCGGTGGCTTTTTCCTTGGCGGCGCGGCAGGCCATCTTCTCGTCATATTCGGCCTTCTCACGCTGATCGCGCTCCTTGGCCCGGGCGACTATCGTGGCCTTGGCGGCGGCCATGGCCGCCAGCCGATCTTCGCGACGCTTGAGTTCCTCGGGCAGGCTGACGCCATTCGGGATATCGGCTCGATCCGCTTGTTCCGCCAGCGCCAGCAGTTCCTGAATTTCGCCCTTGAGCTGCACTTCCAGCTTTTCGATGTACCCGTGCGACAACGCACTGTGCCGCGAGGCGTTGGCTTCGATCTTCGTGCCGTCAAGGCAGATGTTCCCCACCTTGAGCACCTTCATTTCCTTGGCCATTTCCAGGACCTGCAGAAACAGGTCGCTCAGTTCGTCAAGGAAACGTCGGCGGAAGGCCGCCAGGCTGTCGTGATCGGGATGCCGGTTGGCGGCAAGAAAACGGAAGGCGACCGAGTCGTAGGTGGCCTGCTCCAGCCTGCGGCTCGAGAAGACACCGGTGGCGTAGCCATAGACCAGAATCGCCAGCAGCGTCGCCGGGTGGTAGGCTTTCGATCCGCGCCCCGCGTACTGACGCGTCAGCTTCGACAGATCCAGCTGGTCGATTACCTCGACAATGAAGCGCGCCAGATGGTCCTGGTTCAGCCAATCGTCCACCGACGGCGGCAGCAGATAGTCCGTCTGGCGGTCAGCAACGATAAAGTTGGACATGCGATGACTCGGTTGCTCGAAGAAGTATGATTATAGCATGTTCGGATCTGGCGCCGGGAAAGTCCGACAGGCTGCTAGAGCGCACCGGGCCTGGTCGTCCAAGAGCGTCACGCCGGTTTTACAATCGCGTCGCCCTGCGGCAAGCGCTGCGCAACAGCTCCTCACTCGCTTGCGGCCGACGTTCTCTCGGCCGGCAACACTGCCGCGGCAGCGCTGCAGCACGGCGTTCAAGGGTGGGCAACGCCCGCCCGGACCTCTCGCGCTTGGCGACGCCAACTGACGAAAAGCAGCGGGAAAGGTCGGCAAGGCCGCTGCTGTCCGCACACGCGGGGACAGCGCTTCTGCGAGCGCCGGTTGGCCGAAACGGCGGCGTTTCGACGCCGCGACTGCACGATGCCCCAGCCATTTCCACCGTCAACAGCCGTTTCAGCGGAAGCGCCCGAGTGTCGGAAAACTTTACACCCAGGCTTCTCAGCCATGAGTGGTTCGGCTTGCGTTGCCGCATGAGATGGAACGAGGTGGCTCACACGGCAGGGGGACTACGGAATGAACGACCACTCGATCTGATCACTCCGCTCGACACCAGCGGTCATCGCCCGGCACAGGCCGATGAACTCGCGCATGCCCGCCGTCTGGAACTTGCGGCGGTGCCAGAGGAAGTGAAAATGCCGCTGCAGATCGAGTTCGGGCGTCTGTATGGCCACCAGGCTGCCGCGCCGGAAGGCTTCACGCAGCGCCAGGCGCGAGATGCAGCCAATGCCGAGGCCGAATTCGACAGCACGCTTGATGGCTTCGGTGTGCTCGAGCTCGAGGCGGACCTTGAGCGGCGAATGCTGGTGGCGCAGCGCCTGATCAAGGGTCTCACGCGTCCCCGAGCCGGGCTCGCGGACGATCCAGGACTCGTCTGCGAGTTCCGCCAGCGTCGCCGACGCTTGTTTCGCCAGCGGATGACCGGGAGCGCAGAAAACGACCAGTTCGTCGGCCACCCACGGTTCGACGATCAGCTCGGGGTGCCGGCAACTGCCTTCCACCAGGCCGAGATCGAGTTCATGGCGCGCCACCTGGTCGACGATCGTCGCCGTGTTGTGCACTTTCAGATGCACGCTGCTCTCGGGATGACGGGTGAGGAAATCGGCGACGATCAGTGTCGCCAGGTAGTTGCCGATGGTCAGCGTCGCTCCGATCTGCAGCTTGCCGTAGCCGGCGTGCCCTTCGAGCCCGCTCTCGATCGCCGCCGCACGCTCGATCAGCTCGACGGCTTGCGGCAGCAAGGCCTGGCCAAGCTCGTTCAGGCGCAGGGTCTTGCCGAAGCGGTCGAAGAGCTGCGTGTCGTACTGGCGCTCGAGTTCGCCCAGGGCCGTACTGGTCGCTGACTGCGACAGCGAGAGCTCCTCGGCGGCGCGCGAAACGCTCTCGTGCCGAGCCACGGCCACAAAAACCCCGATCTGCCGCAAAGTGAATCGCATATCTACAAGTTAGATATAGTTTATTGAGAAAATCTGTTTTACAAATATAACATACGCAAATACCATGGTTCTCATCAACCGCACACTGGGGTCAAGAACGATGAGCACCTTTTCCGCCCAACAAGTCCTTTCGGTCCATCACTGGAACGACACCCTGTTCAGTTTTCGCACCACGCGCGACCCGGGCTTGCGCTTCATCAACGGTCAATTCGTGATGATCGGCCTGGCGCAGGAAGAGCGGCGACCACTGACCCGCGCCTACAGCATCGCCAGCGCCAATCATGACGAATACCTCGAGTTCCTGAGCATCAAGGTGCCCAACGGCCCGCTGACCTCGAAGCTGCAGCACCTGGCAGTCGGCGACGAGATCGTCGTCAGCCGCAAGCCGACCGGCACGCTGGTGCTGCGCGACCTGCGCCCGGGAAGGAACCTCTACCTGCTGTCGACCGGCACCGGCCTGGCGCCGTTCATCAGCCTTATCCAGGACCCGGAGACCTACGAACGCTTCGAGAAGGTGGTCCTCATCCACGGCGTTCGCTGGCAGCGGGACCTGGCCTACAGCGACTTCATCAGCAGGGATTTGCCGCAGCACGAGTTTTTCGCGGACATGGTGCGTGACCAGCTGATCTACTACCCGACAGTGACCCGCGAGCCCTTCCGCAATCAGGGCCGTATCACGGAGCTGGTCAACAGCGGCCGCCTGTTTTCCGATATCGGCCTGCCGCCTTTGGACCCCGCTCACGATCGCGCCATGCTCTGCGGCAGCCCGGCGATGCTCAAGGATTGTTGCCAGTTGCTCGACAGTCGGGGATTCGAGGTTTCGCCGCACATTGGCGCGCAGGGCGACTACGTGATCGAACGGGCTTTCGTGGAAAAGTAGGCGCGACGGACAAGAGCGTCGTCTTCGCTTCGCCGGCTGTTACCGGCGGCAGCTTTGAAAGGCGGCCTTTCAATCGCCGCCGCGTGAAGCCTCGCCGGCCACGAGCCGCCAGTCTCGGGTAGACTTGCGCTTTTCGGGCGCCACGCATTGGCCGCCCGCCGACCGCTTTTCCTCCTTTGGATCGACACGCAAGGCCATGGCTCAATACGTATTCACGATGAACCGCGTGGGCAAGATCGTCCCGCCCAAGCGCCAGATCATCAAGGACATCTCCCTTTCCTTCTTCCCGGGCGCCAAGATCGGCCTGCTCGGGCTCAACGGCTCGGGCAAATCGACGGTTCTGCGCATCATGGCCGGCCTCGACAAGGACATCATCGGCGAAGCGACGCCGATGCCCAACCTCAAGATCGGCTATCTGGCGCAGGAGCCCGAGCTCGACCCGGAGGCGACCGTCCGCCAGGAGGTCGAGTCCGGCCTGGGCGAGGTTTTCCAGGCGCAGGCCAAGCTGGAAGAGGTCTACGCGGCTTACGCCGAAGCCGACGCCGATTTCGACAAGCTCGCCGAGGAGCAGGCGCGCCTCGAAGCGATCCTGGCGACTGCCGGCTCCGATCTCGCCAGCCAGCTCGAACTGGCCGCTGATGCGCTGCGCCTGCCCCCCTGGGAGGCGCAGATCGGCCAGCTCTCCGGTGGCGAAAAGCGCCGCGTCGCGCTGTGCAAGCTGCTCCTCTCGCAGCCCGACATGCTGCTCCTCGACGAACCGACCAACCACCTCGACGCCGAGTCGGTCGAATGGCTGGAACAATTCCTGGTGCGCTTCCCGGGTACGGTGGTCGCCGTCACCCACGACCGTTACTTCCTCGATAACGCCGCGGAGTGGATTCTCGAACTCGATCGTGGCCAGGGAATTCCCTGGAAGGGCAATTACTCGAGCTGGCTGGAGCAGAAGGAAGCGCGCCTGGAAACCGAGGCCAAGCAGGAAGCCGGCCGCATCCGGACGATGAAGCAGGAACTGGAATGGGTACGCCAGAGCCCGAAAGCACGGCAGGCGAAGAGCAAGGCGCGCCTGTCACGCTTTGACGAGCTGAGCAGTGTCGAGTACCAGAAACGCAACGAAACGCAGGAGATCTTCATCCCGGTCGGCGAGCGGCTGGGCAACAAGGTGATCGAGTTCAAGGAGGTCAGCAAGTCCTTTGGCGACCGCCTGCTGATCGACAAGCTCACTTTCAGCGTCCCTCCGGGCGCCATCGTCGGCATCATCGGCCCCAACGGTGCCGGCAAGTCGACCCTCTTCCGGATGCTGATCGGTAACGAAAAACCGGATTCCGGCGAAGTCGAGATCGGCGACACGGTCAAGCTGGCCTACGTCGACCAGAGCCGCGACTGCCTCGATGGCGAGAAAACGGTTTTCGAGGAGATCGCCGGCGGTGCCGACGTCCTAACCGTGGGCAAGTACGAAACGCCGGCGCGGGCCTACATCGGCCGCTTCAATTTCAAGGGTTCCGATCAGCAGAAACGGGTTGGCCAGCTTTCCGGTGGTGAGCGCGGTCGCCTGCACATGGCCAAGACGCTGATCGCCGGCGGTAACGTCCTGCTCCTCGACGAGCCGTCGAACGACCTCGACGTCGAAACACTGCGCGCCCTCGAAGACGCGCTGCTGGAGTTTGCAGGCAGCGTGCTGGTGATTTCGCACGACCGCTGGTTCCTCGACCGCATCTGCACGCACATTCTGGCCTGCGAAGGGGAGTCGCAATGGAGCTTCTTCAGCGGCAACTATCACGAGTACGAGGCAGACAAGGTACGCCGCCTCGGCGAGGAGGCGGCCAAGCCAAAACGGATTCGCTACAAGCCGATCACGCGCTAGTCGCTGCCATCGTGATGAGGCTTTCGGCGACCCCGAGAGCAGAGTGAAACCCACCTGGCGCCTGGAGTTCGCGCGGTCCATGGCGGCGCGCTGCCCTCGGCGCCAAATGCGGGCCACCCTGCCCCAGCCACCGTCATTGCGAGGCGGCGTAGCCGACGCGGCAATCCAGTTCCATTGTCTGACTCTTTGTCCGCCACATCAGCCAGGTAAAGAAACCTCTGGATTGCCACGTCGGCTACGCCGCCTCGCAATGACGAACGGGTTGCCGTGGCGCGGCGTTTCCGCCGGGACTTCCAGCACGCACGGCAGCCGGGCGCGGCTGCCCGCCGGGGGCTAGCCAAGCCCCTTGAGGAATTCGCTGCGTTCGGGCTCCGAGTCGATATGCTCGGCGAGCTTCCGATAGAGTTCCCCGAGGTCGCCGGAATCGTTTGCCGCCCGCTTGATGAGCACCCTGGCGAGCGGCCCGACGTACTGCGCGAGGCGCTTCTCGGCGGCGGCGAGGGTCACGGCATCGAAGATCACTGCGGCCGCCTGCGCCGCTTCCTTGGCGCCGTCGGCGGCACGGTCGCTTTTTTCGACACGCGTCGCCGGCGCGGGTGGGATCGACGCCGACGGCGCTTTCTCCAGGCGCTCGATACGCTTCAGAAATTCGGAGCGCTCGCTACCCTCCGGAAGATTTTCCGCCAGCTCGGCGTTGAACTCCTCGACGCTCCTGGCATGCGAGGCACTCTTGCGCACCAGATGCTTGGCCAGTGGACCGATCGACCTGACCAGGGACGACTCGATCTCGGCCAGCATTTCCGGAGGCAGCGTCATCTGCAGCGCCGGCGGCGGGCTCGCGGCGGGGACGGTGCGCGCGGATTGCTCGGCCACCTGCCCTGCTCCAGCCCCTGGCTTGCTCTTCAGAAAGGCGCTCACCAGGGCAGCCGCGAAGTCGCGCGCGTTCTGATAGCGCTCGTCGGGCTTCTTCGCCAGGGCGCGTGCGATCACGGCGTCGAAGGCCGCCGGCAGCGCCGGGACGATCGACGACGGTGGCGCCGGCTCGACCCGCATCACATTATGGATCACGGCGACCGGCGTTTCGGCGACAAACGGCCCGCACCCGGTGAGCAGTTCGTAGAGAATCACGCCGGCCGCCCAGAGGTCGCAGCGGCCGTCGGCCGGAAGGCCGAGCAGTTGCTCGGGGGAAATGTGCGTCGGCGTCCCGACCACCGAGCCGACCCGGGTCAGCGACGAACTCTCGATCCGCGCCACACCGAAGTCCATGATCTTGATCTTCATGCCGCTGAGCACCATCAGGTTGGCGGGCTTGATGTCGCGGTGCACGACGCCGCTCTTGTGCGAATAGTCGAGCGCGGCGAGCAACTGCTTCATCACCTCGAAGATGTCGATCAACTCGAAGCGCCCGCGCTCGCGCATCAGCTTGCGCAGTTCCTTCCCCTGCACGTACTCCATGACGATGAAAGCCATCGTCTCGTCCTCGCCGAACTCGTAAACACCGACGATGCCTGGATGCTGCAGTTTCCCGCCAGCCTGCGCCTCACGCTTGAAGCGGGTCACCGCCGAATCCACTTCGACGTTGGCCAGGTACTCGGCAAGAATCGTCTTGATGGCCACCGGGCGCTCGATGACCGGGTCGAAACCCTCATAAACCGCGCCCATCGCGCCCTTGCCGAGCTCGCGACGGATTTCATACTTGCCGATGCGTTCCGGGATGGTCATGGCCTGGCTGCTCCACATTCAGGGACGACAAATGAATCGACGGCGACGAATCGACAGCGCCCCAGTGCTTGCCTGCGCCATCGCCTGGCCGCGAACGCTCAGGATTCGATCAGCTTGATCGCCTTTTGCAGACTGCGGCGCATGCGGTTGAACGAGTTGGCCAGCACGTCGATTTCGTCGCCGCCGCGGGCCGGGAACTCGGGAACGTCGAAGTCCCCCGTCGATACCTTGTTGGCCGCCGCCGACATGCGCGAAATCGGCTGGATGATGAGCAGCGAGAGCATCAGGTTGAGGACCACGAAAGTGGCGAGAAAGACGCCGCCGAGGGAAACCATGAACGTCGTGAAGGTGCGTTGAGCGTTGGCCAGCGGCACCGACATCGGCACCGAGACGACCTGCGCGCCGACGGTTTCCATGTGCTTCCAGCCGAAACCGTTGTTACCGCCGTAGATCTTGATCATCGACGCCGGCGCCGCCGATGGCACGCTGTGGCAGGCCAGACACGCCGGATCCTTGATGGTGATCGGCCGCGCGATGTAGAGCATGCGCCCGGTCGGCGTCTCGCGCTCGCCAACCAGCTCGGTCGCACTTTCATCGCCACGGAACTTCTGGACGATGTCGCTCTCCCAGTCCACCGCACGGTCGCGCGGGTTGGTGGGATTGAGCGTCGCCTCCTTGTAGCTGAAGTCCGGGTACTTGCTGTGCAGCTTGTTGAAAATCTCGGTGGCCGCGTAAGCCGGTACCGTCTGCGGCAGAAAAGTCGTCGCCAGTTGCGCCTCGAGCAGAGGTTTGACCTGCGCCACCGTGTAGCCGCGCACCGACAGTGCCGACTCCATCATCAGGCCGGCGTTGCGCAGCGTTTCCTGCTTGGCGTTCTCGTCCAACAGTCGGTGCGAGACGTAGGCCGACACGGCCATGCCCGCGCCAAAGACCAGCAACAGCACCAGGTTGAATTTCAGTCGTAGACCCATGATCGCTTCCCCTTCCAAAAAAGAAGCCGAGTAACGTCAGCCGCGGCAGCGGGAATCGGGGCAGGCCCCCTTACCGTGCCCAAACCATACTCTCCTGCCATGGCGTAAAGCGGGTCCAGGCCCGTGCTGCAAGGTACAAGCTAGAGGGGGGAAAAGGCAAGGAGAATCGTTCCGCTCCGTGGCCTTGACCCCTTGCCCTTGTTCAACGAGGTAGCGTGAGCCGATGCTCCGGCCAAGCTCGATCGCCCCTCATTCCAACTCGCGCAAACGCTGCACAGCCTCCTCGACCCGCCGCACGGCGATCACCTCGAGGCCGGCTATGGGCTGCCTGGGCTCGTTGGCTTCGGGAATCATGGCACGCGTGAAACCGAGCTTGGCCGCTTCGCGCAGGCGTTCCTGGCCGCGCGGCGCCGGGCGTATCTCACCGGCCAATCCAACTTCACCGAATACAACAAGTTTCTCCGGTAAAGCCCTGTTTTTAAGCGATGATACGATCGCCAACAAGACCGCCATATCGCCCGCAGGCTCGCCGATCTTGACCCCGCCGACGGCATTCACGAAAACGTCCTGATCGAAGCAGACGATGCCCGCGTGGCGGTGCAGGACGGCCAGCAGCATCGCCAGGCGCTGCGCGTCGAGCCCGACCGTCAGCCGCCGCGGATTGCCGTGCGCCTGATCGACCAGCGCCTGGATCTCGACCAGCAGCGGCCGGGTGCCTTCCTGGGTGACCAGCACGCAGGAGCCCGGAACGTCGTTGCCGTGCGGCGAGAGAAAGATTGCCGAAGGATTGCTGACCCCCTTCAGGCCGCGGTCGGTCATCGCGAAAACGCCAATCTCGTTGACCGCGCCATAGCGGTTCTTGACGGCGCGAATCAGGCGGAAGCTGGAGTGCGTATCGCCCTCGAAATAGAGCACCGTGTCGACCATGTGTTCGAGGACCCGTGGCCCGGCCAGGGCCCCCTCCTTGGTCACGTGCCCGACCAGGATCACCGTGATTCCGGTCTGCTTGGCCAGGCGGGTAAGCTGCGCAGCGCATTCGCGCACCTGCGCAACCGAGCCGGGTGCCGAGTTCAGCTGTTCCGACCACAGGGTCTGGATCGAATCGATCACCGCCACCTGCGGCCTGGCCGTCTGCAGGGTGGCGAGGATTTTCTCCAGATTGATTTCGGCGAGCAGGCGGAGTTCGCCGGTCTCCAGCGACAGTCGCCGGGCGCGCATGGCAATCTGCTGACCCGACTCCTCGCCGCTGACGTAGAGGACGTTGCGCGCCGGAGCCAGCCCGGAAAGCGCCTGCAGCAGCAGCGTGCTCTTGCCGATTCCCGGGTCTCCACCGATCAGCACCACTCCACCGGCAACCAGTCCGCCCCCCAGAGCGCGATCAAATTCGCTGATCCCGGTCGGCAAGCGATCTTCCTCGCGCGCCTCGATGGCGGAGAGCGTCTGCAGTCCTGCCGTGCCGCCGAGCGCCGCAAAACGGCTCTGCTGGCCGCTGGCGGCGGCTTCGGCGATCGTTTCGACGAGGGTGTTCCAGACGCCACAGCCGGGGCACTGCCCTTGCCACTTGGCAGCGCTGGCACCGCATTCGCTACACGAAAAGACCGTCTTGCGAGAGCCCGCTGCCCTGGCCACGATCAGACTTCCAGCACCGGCACGCGCCGGGCGAGCGCGCAAAACAGCTCGTAGCTGATGGTCCCGGCGGCACTGGCCACCTCGTCGGCCGGCAGCCCGTCGCCCCACAGGACGACCGGACTGTTCAACCCGGCGTCGGGCAGTTCGGTGAGGTCGCAGGCCAGCATGTCCATCGACACCCGCCCGAGTGTCTTTGTCCGTTGCCCGCCGACGACGATTGGCGTGCCGCCCGGTGCATGCCGCGGGTAGCCGTCGGCGTAGCCGCAGGCGACGATGCCGACGCGCGTCGGCCGCTGCGCGACAAAGGTGCCCCCGTAACCGACCCGCTCACCGACGCCGATCTCCTGTATGGCCAGGAGGCGGCTATGCAGCGTCATCACCGGTTTGAGGCCAAGGCTCGCCGCGTCCTGGTCGGCAAACGGGCTGCCGCCGTAGAGCATGATCCCGGGTCGTACCCAGTCGTGCGCGGTCTGCGGATAGCGCAGGATAGCCGCCGAATTGGCGAGGGAGAGCGGGAAATTTGCCGCGGCGGGCCAGTTCGCGGTCATCGCCCTGAAACGCTCCAGCTGCCAGGCGATGCAGGACTCGCCGCCGCTGCCGTCGGCTTCGGCGAAGTGGGTCATCAGGGTGAGCGGACCGAGAGCCGGCAGGGCTTCGATTTCGCGTCTGACGGCCGGCAGCTGCGCAGCGCTGATCCCCAGGCGATTCATTCCGCTGTTGAGCTTCAGATAAATGGGCAGTGGCCTGCGTGGAGCAGGCTGCGCTGCCCGCCGCAGCATTTGCAGTTGCTCGACGCTGTGCACGACGATGCTCAGATCATGCGCCGCGCAGACCGCCAGGTCGGCGACCTCGAAGAAACCTTCGAGAAGGAGAATCGGCTGCCGAATGCCCGCCTGGCGAAGGGCGATCGCCTCGTCGAGATCGAGCAGGGCGAAACCGTCGGCAACGTCGCCGAGCGCCGCCGCAGCGCGCAGCAGACCATGACCATAGGCGTTGGCCTTGACCACCGCCCAGGCCCTCGCCTCCCTGTCCCGGCGGCGGGCGTATTCCCTGGCCAGCAGGTAGTTGTGACGCAGCGCCGCGAGGTCGATGCGCGCCCCGATCGGCCGCGGCATCAGGCAGACAGCTCCTTGAGCTTGTTCCGGGCGAACTCGACGAAGCTGAGGACCACCTGCGAGCGGAAGCGCTCCTTCGGATAGACCAGCGACAGGGTGCGCGTCAGCGCCGGACGCAGGGGAACGGCAACCAGCGTGCCCAACTGCCGCTCCTTGTCGAAGCTTGCCCGGGAGACAATCGAAAAACCGAGGCCGGTCGCCACCACACCCTTCAGCGCTTCCGGACTCGAAAGCTCCATGATCGTCTTGAGCTGGTCGGGCTCGACGCCGCAGGCGCGCAAGTAGTCGTCGGTGACTTCGCGCGTGCTCGAACCTGGCTCACGGGCGACGAAGTCGTGCGGCAGCAGGCTGCGCGCCTCGACTTCGCGATAGCTGGCCAGCGGGTGGCTGGGCGTGCACACGACCTGCAGTTCGTCATCGCCGCAGCCCTCGCATTGCAGGCTGGGCAGGCTCACCGGCGATTCAATCAGGCCAATATCGAGCGTATGTGCGGCGATGGCGTTACTGATCACGTCCGAGTTTCCGACCGTCAGGCGGACGCGCACCTGCGGATAACGCACATTGAATTCGCCTAGAATCGGCGGCAGCATGAACTCGGCAATCGTCGTGCTCGCCCCGACCAGCAGGCTGCCGCTCATCTGCCCGGTCATTTCGGCGACCCGGATATCGAGCTCGGTAGACAAAGCGAGGATGCGCTCGGCATAGTCGAGCACCAGTTCGCCGGCCGCGGTCAGCGAGATGCGCCCCCCACCGCGATCGAAGAGGCGGGTATTGAAGCGCTCTTCCAGTTGCTTGATCTGAAAGGTGACGGCCGGCTGGGTCATGTGCAGCGCCTCACCCGCCTTGGTGAAAGAAAGGTGCTTGGCCACAGCGTGAAACACCTGCAGGCGACGGTCTGCCATAAGTCCTCTCCCGGTTACGACTTATTTTTTCTATTCAATCACAAAACCGGCCTGCCGGCCAGAGCGCGGGCGCGCCGTGCGACGCACCGCCACCCGCTGCGCTAACAAGTTGCTGCCTTTCATGGTATAAGCCCAGCATATCAAGAATAGCCCTTTCAGAACGCTCAATGCCCTTCGGTTTCTACATCATCATGGCCGCGCAGTTCTTTTCCGCGCTGGCCGACAATATCCTGCTCATCGTCGCCATCTCGCTGTTGCGCGACATGCAAGCCCCAACTGAATACGAGCCGCTGCTGAAGACCTTTTTCACGGTCTCTTACGTCGTCCTCGCTGCTTTCGTCGGCGCCTTTGCCGACTCGATGCCGAAGGGGCGGGTGATGTTCATCAGCAACGGCATCAAGATCGTCGGCTGCGCGATGATGTTCTGGCAGGTGCATCCCTTGCTCGCCTACGCCGTCGTGGGCCTCGGCGCTGCCGCCTACTCGCCCGCCAAGTACGGCATCCTCACCGAGTACCTGCCGCACCGCCTGTTGGTCGTCGCCAACGGCTGGATCGAAGGCCTGACCATCGGCGCCATCATCCTCGGCGTCGTCGTCGGCGGCCTGCTGATCCGGCCGGACGTCGCCACTGGGCTGCTGAGCTTCGATTTTCCGCTACTGGACACCGGTGTCGATACGGTTGGCGAAATGGCCATCTGTTTTGTCGCCCTTTTCTATGTGGTCGCCGCGCTGTTCAACCTTTACGTCCCCGATACCGGCGTCGATCACCGCGTTCTGCACAAGAACCCCTGGTACCTGCTGCGCGAATTCAACCATTGCCTGATGCTTCTCTGGCGAGATCGCCTCGGCCAGATCTCTCTGGCCGTGACCACGCTGTTCTGGGGCGCTGGTGCGACACTGCAGTTTATCGTCATCAAGTGGGCCGAAACCTCGCTGCAATTCGACCTCTCGAAGTCGAGCATGCTGCAGGGGGTCGTGGCGATCGGCGTCGCACTCGGTGCCGTCGGCGCCGCGCGCATGATCACCCTGCGCCGGTCGGTGCGAGTCATTCCGCTCGGTATTGCCATGGGAATCATCGTGCTGGCGATGAACTTCGTCCAGCACACCTGGATCGCCGTCCCGTTGCTGGTCCTCATTGGCGCGCTTTCCGGCTTTTTCGTGGTACCGATGAACGCCCTGCTGCAGCACCGCGGCCACATTCTGATGGGTGCCGGTCATTCGATCGCGGTGCAGAACTTCAACGAAAACCTGTCGATCCTGGCGATGACCGGCCTCTACTTCCTGATGGTCCGTGCCGAGATGTCGATCTACCTGGTGATCACCCTCTTCGGGCTCTTCCTCAGCGGCACGATGCTGCTCGTCAAGTTCCGCCACGAGGCGAACCAGCGGCAGCACGACAACGTGATTCACCTCGACGACGGCGGGCACTGACGAACGCGGTCGTGCACAGAACCTGGGTATCAGCGCCCGCAGCGTCAATCGGGAAGTCGGTCTACCTCGCCGCGTTGAGCTTCTTGACCCCGGCAACGAAACGCGCCAGCGTCGCCGACAGCACGCCGCGCGGAATGGTCAGCTCGATCAGCTGAAAGCGACCGCGCGTCGCTACCGCCTTGTCGAGCGCGGCCTTCAGTTCGCGGCGGCTGCCCACCCGTTTCCCGTCACCGCCGAGGCCGGCGGCCATTTCGGCGAATCCCCAGTGCCCCAGGTCGTTGAAGCGGGATTCCGGCTGGAAAGTGCGCAGCATTTCCCAACTGGCGTTGTTGAACAGCAGCACAATCGGATCCCAGCCATAGCGCTGGCAGTTGCCGAGTTCCCAGCCAGTCATCTGGAAAGCACCGTCGCCGACCAGGATCAGCGGCCGTTGCCCGGTCGCCGCCTGCAGGCCCAAGCCCGCCGGCACCCCAAAACCCATGGTCGCGTAGTAGCCCGGGGCGACCAGTGCCGTGTGTTCGATGTCCATGGCCGTAAACAGGCAGTCGCCGATGTCCGAGGCAATCGGCAACTTGCCATGCACGGCCATCAGATCATTAACCGCGGCGGCGATGTCGGTGGGTGTCAGTGACGCCTGATCGGCAGGCATGTGGCGTGGAAAGTTGCGCGACGACATCGCCGAGCGGCTTGAATTGGCGCCAGGAACGCTCTCCAGCAGGCAATCGACAAGCGCCGTGAGCGGTATCTGCGGGTAGATGTGGTAGCCGATGGTGACCTGCTCATCGAGCGCCTGGATCGTCTTGCGCAGATCGATCTTGCTCGCCGAAACACCGAAGTTGGTGTCGCAGACGATCACTCCGAGCAGGAACAGGCCATCAGAGGTCTCGACCAACTCGGTCACCTCGGGTAGCCCGGCGACCCCCATGTAAGTTCCGAGCAGTGGCACATCGGCATCTGCGAGAAGGCCGCGGCCCATGAAACTGGTGACCACCGGCAGATCGAGGCGACGCGCGCTTCCAGTCCGAAGCGGCGCACCTCGACGCCAACCATCAACGCCGGCCTGCTCGCGCGCTGCAGGCGCGCACGAATCTCGTCGACACAGGCAGCGAGCGCATCCGGGTCAACCACCGCCGCGGGCATCGCCGGCACCGGCTGACAGGGCTCGGCGACCATGTCGCGCGGTAGCTCGATGTAGGCCGGCCGCGAGTAGCGCCGGCAGTTGGCGAGCACGCGCGCGATGTCGCTCGGCGCCCGCCCGGCGTCATCGAGTCGTACCTGGTCACAAGTGATTTCGCGGAAAATCTGGAACTGCGAGTCGAGAGTCTTGGCCTGATGGTGCAAAAGCAGCCCGGCTTTCGACTCGTTCTTTCCGGGCCCGCCCGAGAGGACCACCAGCGGCGATTTTTCGGCGTAGGCGGCGGCCACCGGGTTGACCATGTTCAGCGCACCGGCGCCGTAGGTCACGGCAGCGACACCGAGCCCGCCGATCATGCGCGCTGCCGCATCGGCCGCGAAACCGACGCCCGGTTCGTGCGATAGCGTGTACAGCGGCAGGATCTGCGACTCCTCGATGATCTTGAAAAAGGGCAGCGCGAAATCGCCCGGGATGCCGAAGATCTGGTGGGCGCCGTTTGCCTTGAGGGCCAGGAGCAGGGATTCGGTAAGGTTCATCAGCGCCGCCTCAGATGTCGTTACAATAAGATGACGATGATCGCATTAGCGCGCAAGAGGTGTTGGACATTTCTCCGATAATCCCTATACTACGCACATTTCATGCGCGAATTGGCCAGTTAATGTCAAAGATCACCATCGATCGCTACGATCTTGCACTTCTCGACGCCCTGCAGCGAAAAGGCAACGCCACCAATGCAACCCTCGGCGAGCAGATCAATCTCTCCGCGTCGCAGATCAGTCGCCGTATCCAGCGACTCGAAGAAGATGGCATCATCGCCGGCTACGTCGCCTTGCTGGCTCCCGCCGCGCTCGGTCTGGGCGTCACGGCCTTTGCCCAGGTGATCCTGGAAAGCCATGGCGACAACGCCAGCGAAACCTTCGAAAGCGCCGTGGCGGCGATGCCTGAAGTCGTCGATTGCTACTCGATCAGTGGTGATGCCGACTACATGCTGCGCATCGTCGTTCCGGATCTGGCTTCGTTTTCGGATCTGATGATGAAAAGCCTGCTCTGTCTGCCCGGTGTCGCGCGCATCAAGACCAGCATCGCCCTGCAGACCATCAAACAAACGCACGTCCTGCCGCTCGGTCACCTGACGCAGCCGAGCAGGCCGCGCCAACGCGTCCGCTACGCCGAGAATTAGAGCAGCAGCGGCGCGTTCGGCAGTTCGTTGGCGTTTTCGGGCGACGCCGGGAAGTGCTCGCGCAGGGCTTCGCTGATCGTCTGCAGCGCCAGCAGCACGCCGTTCTCGAAATCCCCGGCGGCAAAGGCGTCTTCCATTCGCCGGCAGACGGCATCCCAGAAGGGCCGACCGACGCGGCGGTCGATGCCCCGATCGGCGACGATTTCGACCCGCCGGTCGATCAGTTGCAGGTAGATCAGAACGCCGCTATCGAGCTCCGTATCCCACACCCTGAGCTGCGAGAAAAGATCGATCGCCCGCATCCGTGGCGTTTGCCCGCGCCACAGGTCGGGCAGCGCCAGATTGCCTTCGACGACCAGCCGCAACTCACCCAGATGGCCGGCCTCCGAACGGGCGATAGCACTCTCCAGCCGCTGCAGCACTGGGCGCGAAAACACGCGCCGCACCCACCAGTCGGGAAAAATCAAGTGCCGCAGCAGTCGTTTCAATTCCATTACCAGCCTCCCGAAGCGCCGCCGCCACCAAAACCGCCACCCCCACCCGAGAAGCCCCCACCGCGACCACCGCGACCACCACTGCCACCACCCCACGAAACACCGCCCGGAAGTCCGCTCCGACCACCGGCAATACCCACGACCAGCGAAACGACGAAAGCGAGCACGCCGATGATTGCCGCGACCAGTAAAGACGAGAACAGGAAGGAAGTGATTACGCTGGCGGCAAGTGCGACCAGGCCGGCGGCCAGAAAACGCCCGAAAATGGCGCGCAGCACACCGCCAACGACAAATACCAGAACGAAACCGGCAAAAAGGAGCTGCTCGAAACGGTCGTCGACGTCGGCCGATGTGCTGCTCTGCGTCTCGGGAGCCGGCAACGGCTCGCCGGCGATCACCTTGAGCATCGCCTCGACGCCGGCGTCGACGCCGCCGTAAAAGTCGCCTTCCCTGAAGCGCGGCGTGATCGTCTCGCTGATGATCCGTTTGGCGATGGCATCGTTGAGCGCGCCCTCGAGGCCATAACCCACCTCGATACGCAGGCGCCGGTCATCCTTGGCGATCAGCAGCAGCGCGCCGTCATCGATTCCCTGGCGCCCCAGCTTCCACGCCTCGACGACACGCAGCGCGTACTGTTCGACGCCTTCCGGTTGGACGCTGGCGACGATCAGGACCGCGACCTGCGCTCCCGTCTCGCGCTCGAGAGTCGCCAGCTTGGCGTCGAGCGCCTCCCTCTGCTCGCTGGTCAGCGTACCGGTCAGGTCGTTCACCCGCGCCGTCAGCGCCGGTATCGCCTGCTCGGCGCCCGCCGGAAAAGCGGCGAAGACCAGGACGAGCAGACTCAACAGCCAGCCGAGCGGGCGGGTAGGCAGCCAGGACATCGCTTGCTGCGCCCTAGTGTGCGCCTGCCGGCGCGGCTTTAGCCGCCCCCGGCGGCGCGGAAAAGTCTACTTTCGGCGCCGTCGAGATCGCTTTCTCGTTGTCGACCGTGAAGTTTGGCTTGACCGCGTAGCCAAGAATCATCGCCGTCAGATTATTTGGAAAGGTCCGCACCGAAACGTTGTACGCTTCGACCGCCTTGATGTAGCGGTTGCGGGCCACCGTAATCCGATTCTCAGTCCCTTCGAGCTGCGCTTGCAGATCGCGAAAGGCGCCGTCCGCTTTCAGTTGCGGATAGTTTTCGGCGACCACCAGCAGCCGTGAAAGGGCGCTGGACAAGCCAGCCTGTGCCTGCTGGAAGCGGGCAAAGGCGGCCGGATCATTGACCAGCTCCGGCGTCGCCTGGATGCCGCCAACCTGTGCGCGCGCCTGCGTCACCTGGGTGAGGACTTCCCTCTCGTGACTGGCGTATCCCTGCACCGTGCTGACCAGATTGGGAACCAGGTCGGCTCGCCGCTGGTACTGATTGATCACTTCCGACCACGCCGACTTGACCGCCTCGTCAGCGGTCTGGAAAGTGTTGTAGCCGCAGCCCGAGAGCAGGCTGGCCAGCACGACGACGAGGGACAAAAAGCCGATGCGCATGATGATTTCCTTCATGGGATAGACAGCCTGTGGAATGCAGCGGGGATTGCAGGGAACATGCCCGCCGCCCGTCGAACGATTGCGGCGTGCTCGCCGGAAGGCGCGCGGCAAGGGCGGGGAACGGGCAAGACATCGATCATCGGCGGGGTGTCGCGAGCGGTCATGGGCGTCAGGCCGGCAGCGCAGCCGAAGTGGTGGCGGTATGTAGCAGCGTTCGCGCCCGGCACAGATCCTCCCAGGCCTTGGCCTTGTCCTGCAGCGTGCGCAGAAGATAGGCCGGATGGTAGCTGACGATGACCGGAATCCCGGTTGCACTGCCGTCCGCTTCCCGATACTTGAAGGTCTGGCCGCGCAGACTGGCCAGCGAACCGACGTCGCCGAGAACGGCATGCGCCGCGGCCCGGCCGAGCAGAACGATCAAGCGCGGCTGGATGAGTGTGATCTGGCGCCGCAGATACGGCGCACAGGTGGCCATTTCGGCTGCCTCGGGCGTACGGTTGCCGGGCGGGCGACACTTTACGGCGTTGGCAATGTACACGTTCTCGCCGCGCTGCAGGTCGATCGCCGCCAGCATCGCATCGAGAAGCTTGCCGGCTGGTCCGACAAAGGGCTCGCCACGAAGATCCTCCTCGGCTCCCGGTCCTTCGCCGATGAACAACCAGTCGGCAGCGGTGTCGCCAACGCCCAGCACGGCTTGCCGGCGCTCCTGGCACAGCGCGCAGGCACGACAGCCGGCGACACTGTCGCGCAACCCATCCCAGTCCAGGCGCGCGATCTGCTGTTCGCGGTCGTTGGCCGGCGGCCCCGCGCTGCGGCTGACTGCCGGTGGCGAGGGAGCGTCGGCCGCCGCGGCGACCACGGGAACGGCCGCCATTGCTTCGCTTACCGCGGGCGTCGTCGTGGCTGGCGGCCCGGCGAACGCTGCCGTGCCTCCTCGGCGCAGCGCCGCCTGCTCGCGCAGGCGCCATTGCGAAGGCAGGCCCATCTCGTTCAGCAGCTGCCAGCGCGTCAAGCCCGTGGCGCGGGAATTTCCAGCCCTCATCCCGAAACCTCTTCCAGTACGTGTTGCAGCACCAGTGCATCCTCGCGCCCGAGCGCGGCCGCGTAGTAGTCGCGGCGCACGCCGATCTGCTGAAAACCGAAATGCTCGTAGAGCGCCAGCGCCCGCGTGTTCGACCGACGCACCTCGAGCAGCAGCACCACTGCCCCGGCCCGCCGCGCCGACTGCATCGCGTGACGCAGCAGGAGGGCGCCAAAACCCATTCCCTGACGCTTCTCAGTGACGCTCAGGTTGAGCAGGTGCGCCTCATCGAGCGCCAGCATCACCACGAAATAGCCGACCAGGTCGCCAGCGACGCGGCAGCCCCACACACTGTAGCCGGCGACAATCGAATCGACGAAGTTGCCACGCGTCCAGGGAAACGCATAAACGCCCTTCTCGACGGCCAGCATTTCGTCGACATCGCCGTGACCGAGCGGCAGTATCTCGACCTGTGCGGAGAGCACGGCGTTCACGCCTTGCCGCCGTTGGCCAGTCGTTCGGCAACCGTCTGCGCCACCTTGTTGCGCACGTACAGCGGCGCCGCGTCGGCGGCGTCGACCGTCTCGCCATGCGCCAGGCGTACCGCGGCCAGGCGTGCCACGCAGCCGGCGTCAGGCATCAATTCCGGCTGCCATTCGTACACGCAAGGCGACAGGCGCTCCCGTAACGCGGGATACGCCTTGAGGCCATTGCCACACGCCAGCCAGCCGCTGGACTCGGGAAGCGGCAGCGCTGCAGGGTCGCAGACGGCGACCGCCGCCAGGGCGACGCCACCGACATAGAAAGCGTAATAGACCTCTCCCATGCGCGCGTCGAGCGCGACGATGACCCGTTGCCCGGCGCCGCTCAGCGCCATTGCCTCGAGCGTGCCGACCGGGATAACCGGCAGGTCATGGGCAAACGCCAGTCCCTGCGCGACGCCGCAAGCGACCCGCAAACCGGTAAACGAGCCCGGACCGGCCGCGAAGGCAATGGCGTTCAAGTCGGCAAAGCGTAGCCCCGCTTCGCCCAGCGTCGCCCGAATCAACGGCAGCAGGGTCTCGGAATGGGCAACGCCGATCGGGCAGGCACGCCGCAGCAGCTCGCCCTCGCGCCACAGGGCGATGCTGCCAAGCTCGGTCGAAGTCTCGATGGCAAGCAGATTCATGCGCTGCATTTTACCCGTCCTGGTCGCCGGCGTCGCCTGCGCAGCGCCTGGTGGAAGCTGCGCAAAGGCGAACAGCGCGCCGGGCGCGAGCCCCGACAAGAGCACCGCCGGCCCCCACTTCCCTCTCCGCAGCGGCCACTATCGGGCAGCGGGAACGCCTCCACGACTCGTCGCGACTGGCGACCCAGCACCGCCGGTTTGGCCGCCCGAGCCCTTTGCCGATACAATGCCAGGGTCTTCGACGCGTTGCTGTCGCGTTCGACTCCATAACCTCAGCATAGAAAGTGCCGCCATGAAAGTACTGCTATTGACGCGAGAGTATCCTCCCCATGTTTACGGTGGAGCCGGCGTCCACGTCGAGTACCTGGCCGATGAACTGGCCAAACTGATGCACGTGGAAGTGCGCTGTTTCGGTGACCAGGACACGGTCAGCGGCGGCGTGCGCGTCAAGGGCTACCCTTTCGGCAAGGGCAGCTTTGCACACGTCGACAAGAAGCTCAGCGGCGCGCTCGACACCTTCGAAACCAACCTCGAGACGCTCAGCGAACAGGTGGACGCCGATCTGGTGCATGTCCACACCTGGTACGCGCACCTCGGAGGCATCCTGGCCAAGAATCTCTACGGCATTCCCCTGGTGCATACGGTGCACTCGCTCGAACCCCTGCGGCCATGGAAGCGCGAGCAACTCGGCTGCGGCTACGACATGTCGTCGTGGGTCGAACGCACCTCACTGCAGATGGCCGACTCGGTGATCGCCGTGTCGCAGGGAACCAAGGCCGACATTCTCGAGCACTTCGACATCGACCCCGACAAGATCGCGGTGATCTACAACGGGATCAAGGTCGAGCAGTATCATCCGACGACGGATACCGACGCCCTGGAAAAGCACGGCGTCGACCCGAGCAGGCCTTTCGTGCTCTTCGTTGGCCGGATCACGCGCCAGAAGGGCATCGTGCACATGGTCAATGCCGTCAAGTACATCCACCCCGACGTGCAGGTCGTCCTCTGTGCCGGCGCGCCGGACACCAAGGAAATCCTTGCCGAAATGGAAGCTGCGGTCAAAGCGGTGCGCCAGGAAGGTTTCAGGAACCTGATCTGGGTCCGGGAAATGCTCAGCAAGGCCGAGGTCATCCAGATGTATTCGCATGCCACTGTCTTCTGCTGCCCGTCGATCTACGAGCCTTTCGGGATCATCAACCTGGAAGCGATGGCCTGCCACACGGCCGTGGTGGCCAGTGCCGTTGGCGGCATCAAGGAGGTCGTCGTCGATGGCGAGACGGGTTACCTGGTCCCGCTGGAGCAATTGCACGTGGCGCCGTTCGAGCCGGTAAATCCGGATGCCTTCTCGCGCGATCTGGCGACGGCGATCAACAAGATCCTCGACGACCCGGCGCTTGCCGACTCGATGGCCTCGGCCGGTCAGAAACGCGCGCGCGAAGTATTCAGCTGGTCGAGCATTGCGCAGCAGACCAGGACCCTCTACGATTCCCTGCTGAAGTAGCGATTCGAGCACCCTTTCGGCCGCTGGCGAGGACTCGCCTCAGCGCGAAGGGGATTGCGCATGACGGCCCGCAGGGGCCGTCGCCGTTCATATCACCTCTCACCGTATTCTCCCGGCTCGCCGGGTCAGCATTAAGGAGCGCTATCGATGATTCCCCAGGACTACCCCCGCGTAAATATTGAAGCGGTCAAGCCGCAGATCGACTGTGGCCGCTATCCGATCAAGCGCGTCGTCGGCGAAAAGGTCGCCGTCAGCGCCGACATCTACAAGGAGGGACACGACAAGCTCTCGGCCGTGCTCAAGGCCCGCAAGGTGGGTGAGAAAGCGTGGCAGGAAAGCCCGCTGACGCTGGCTCTCAATGACGACTGGTACGGCGAGTTCACGGTCACCGAGATCGGCCCCTGGGAGTACACCATCGAAGCCTACGCCGATCACTATCGGTCTTGGGTCGAAGAGATCAGCAAGAAGAACGTGCCGGGCGCCAAGCTTGAGAGCGAACTACTCGAGGGAATGGCGATCATCAGGAAATCGGCAGCGATGGCCAAGGGCGAGGACCGCGCGCGTATCGAAAGTATCATCGGGGCCATGGAAAGCGCCGTCGGCGCCGGTGAGCAGCAGGGTGCCGTCGACCTCGGAATTGGCGGCGTGCTGCACAGCCTGATGGCCCGGTACCCGGATCGTAGCGAGGGCTACGAACTGGCGCCGACGCTGCAAGTGATGGTCAACCGGCCGATCAGCCGTTTTGCCGCCTGGTACGAATTCTTTCCTCGCTCGCAGAGCACGACGCCGCACAAGCACGGCACCCTGCAGGACAGCATCCGCCGCCTGCCCGAGATCAAGGCCATGGGTTTCGACGTCATCTATCTGCCGCCGATCCATCCCATCGGCCACAGTTTCCGCAAAGGCAAGAACAACAGCCTCACCGCCGAGCCGACTGACGTTGGCAGCCCGTGGGCGATCGGCAACGAGCACGGTGGCCACACCGGCCTCGAACCGAAGCTCGGCACCTGGGACGACTGGGATCGCTTCGTCGCCACCTGCCGCGAGCTGGAAATCGAGATCGCGCTCGATTACGTGATGAACTGCTCGCCCGACCACCCCTACGTCACCGCCCATCCGGAGTGGTTCTTCCACCGTCCCGACGGCTCGATCAAATACGCCGAGAACCCGCCGAAGAAATACCAGGACGTCTACCCGCTGAACTTCGGAACCAGCGACCGCGCCGGCCTGTGGCAGGAGATGCTCAGGGTCTTCCTGTTCTGGATCGACAAGGGCGTGACGACTTTCCGGGTGGACAATCCGCATACCAAGCCAGTCGCCTTCTGGGAATGGGTGATCGGCCAGGTGCACCGCCAGCACCCCGGCGTGATCTTCCTTGCCGAAGCGTTTACCAAACCGAAAATGATGCGCCTGCTGGCCAAAGCCGGCTACGCCCAGTCCTACACCTACTTCACCTGGCGCAACGAGAAGGACGAAATCACCGAGTACGTCAACGAGCTGACCAACGGCGAGATGAAGGAGTACTTCACCGGCAACTTCTTCGCCAATACGCCAGACATCCTGCCGCCGATCCTGCAGTACGGTGGTCGCCCGGCGTTCATCATGCGCGCCGTACTGGCAGCAACCCTGTCGTCGGTCTACGGCATCTACAGTGGTTACGAGCTGTGCGAGAACGCGGCGATTCAGGGCAAGGAAGAGTACCTGGACTCGGAGAAATACGAAGTCAAGGTGCGCAATTGGCGGGCACCCGGAAACATCGTCGACATCATCACCCGGATCAACCAGATCCGGCGTGAATCACCGGCCCTGCACCGCTACAACAACGTGCTCTTCCTGGCCACCGACAATCCGAACATCATCGCCTACGCCAAGATGACCGAAGACCGGTCGGATATCATCGTCTGCGCGGTCAACCTCGACCCCTATCACCAGCAGGTGGCGACCCTCCAGATCCCGCTGGGCAGCTTCGATATCGGCTGGGACGAGCAGTACCAGGCGCACGACCTGCTCTCCGATCGCACCTACCGCTGGAGCGGACCGACCGCCTACGTCGAACTCAGCCCGCACAACACCATGGCGCACATCATCAAGATCCGCCGCTGGTAGGGGCGCAGGGCAGCGCTGCCCGGCGCTGACAAATGAAATGGCGGCCCCCTGGTGGCCGCCATTTCATTGTGAACCGGGCTTATAGCACGGGGCAGGGGAAAAGCATCGTTCCCCTGCCCTTCCCCTGCCCTGCCTGCCGCTGTCTTTAGGGCGCTCCCGCCGCCGCACGCTTGAACTGCAGATCGTCTTCCGAGAGATCGGTAAGTTCGATACGCACCGGCTCGACGCGCCAGATGTCGGTGCAATATTCCTTGATCGCCCGATCGGACGAAAAGAAACCAGAGCGTGCGACGTTGAGGATCGACATCCGCGACCAGCGTTCGTAATCGATGTAGGCCTCGGAAACCTTTTCCTGGCAATCGATGTACGACTGAAAATCGGCCAGGAGCATGTACTCGTCGTGGTTGAGCAGGTGGTCGACCAGCGGCCGGAAGACATCCCGGTCGCCACGCGTGAAGAAGCCCGAGCCGATCAGGTCGATCACCTCACGCAGGTGCGGGTTGGCTTCGTAATAGTCGCGTGGGCGGTAGCCACAGCGGCGGAGTTCCTTGACTTCCGGCGTGTTCATCCCGAAGAGGAAGAAGTTCTCTTCGCCGACCTGTTCGAGGATCTCGACATTGGCGCCGTCGAGCGTGCCAATGGTCAGCGCACCATTCATCTGGAACTTCATGTTGCCGGTGCCCGAGGCCTCCTTGCCGGCCAGCGAGATCTGCTCGGAGAGATCGGCGGCGGGGAAGATCGACTGACCGCTCTTGACGTTGTAGTTGGGGAAGAAGACGACCTGCAAGCGGCCATGCATGGCCGGATCGCGGCCGACGATGTCGGCCACTGCGGTCGCCAGGCGGATCATCAGCTTGGCCATACGATAACCTGGCGCGGCCTTGCCACCGAAAATCACCGTGCGCGGTGCGACCACCAGATTCGGGTTGTCTTTCAGGCGCTTGTACAGCGAGATGACATGCAGCAGGTTGAGGTGCTGGCGCTTGTACTCGTGAATACGCTTGACCTGGACGTCGAACATGGATGCCGGATCGGCATCGGCGTGGGCAACGCGCTTGATCTCGCGCACCAGGTGCTCCTTGTTGCCGCGCTTGATCCCACGCCACTTCTCGCGGAAGGCCGGATCGTCGGCATAGGGTTCGAGTTCGCGCAAGCGCATCATGTCGGTCACCCAGCCCTTGCCGATCGTCTCGTCGATCAATTGCGACATGGTCGGATTGGCAAGCAGGACGAAGCGACGCGGCGTCACGCCGTTGGTCTTGTTCCTGAACTTCTCCGGCCAAAGCTCGTAGAAATCCTTGAGGATGTCGGACTTGACGAGTTCGCTGTGCAGGGCGGCAACGCCATTGACGGCGAAACTTCCGACCACAGCCAGGTGCGCCATGCGGATGTAGCGCGCGCCGTCCTCGTCGATCAGCGACATGCGCCGAAGAACGGCTTCGTCACCCGGGAAGCGGATGCGAACCTCGTCGAGGAAACGCTCGTTGATTTCGCAGATGATCTCGTAATGCCGCGGCAGCGTTTTCTGGAACAGCCGCAGCGGCCACTTCTCGAGCGCCTCGGGGAGAAGCGTGTGATTGGTGTATGCGAAGGTCCGCTGGGTGATCGACCACGCCTCGTCCCAGAGCATCTCGTAGTCGTCAACCAGCAGATGCATCAGTTCGGCGACGGCGATCGACGGGTGCGTATCGTTGAGCTGGACGACGAACTTTTCGTGGAAACGACTGAGATCCGCCTCACGCTGCAGTTGCAGACGAATCATGTCGCGCAACGAGCAGGCGACGAAGAAGTATTGCTGCTCGAGGCGTAGGGTCTGGCCCGCTTCCATCTCGTCGTTCGGGTAGAGGACCTTGGTCAGCGTCTCGGAGAGCACTTCCGCATCGACTGCCTGGTAGTAATTGCCGGCGTTGAAGGCCGCGAAATCGAATTCCTCCGGCGCCTCGGCACTCCACAGCCTGAGGCGGTTCGGGGTATTGACGCCATATCCGAGCACCGGCATGTCCCAGGCCGTGCCGCGTACGACCTTGGCCGGCACCCACTGAACACGTAACCGACGACTCGCCGAGGCCTCGTACTGGTGTTCCGTATGACCGCCGATCTTGATATCGAAAGCGACATTCGGACGATGGATGAGCCACGGGCTTCCCGAGCGCAGCCACTTGTCGGTCAGTTCGGCCTGCCAACCGTCGCGGATGGCCTGCGTGAAAATGCCGAACTCGTAGCGGATGCCGTAGCCAATCGCCGGTATCTCCAGCGTCGCCAACGAATCGAGGTAACACGCGGCGAGACGCCCAAGGCCGCCGTTACCGAGCCCGGGCTCTTCCTCCTGATCGAGGAGCATCTCCAGATCGAGCCCGAGTTCGGCCATCGCCTGTCGGGCGTTGTCGAAAATGCCGAGATTGATCAGATTGTTGCCCAGTTGCGGACCGATCAGGAACTCGGCTGACATGTAGCAGACCGTACGGCTGCCCTTGTCCCGGTAGGTCCGTGCCGTCTGCACCCAGCGTTGCAGCAGGCGGTCGCGAACGGCCAGGGCCAGCGCCTGGAAACAGTCACGCCGGGTGGCGACCTCGGGAAAGCGCGCCTGCGAGTAAACCAGCCGGTCGAGAAAGGCGCGCTTGAGCGCTTCGACTCCGAGCCCCATGCGCTCGTCGTCCCTGCCTACCAACGGCACCGCCACCGGCGTCGAACGCGCCCCGGCCGAATCCTGCTTCTTCTGAATCATCTCCACACCCCTCGATAACTCTGTTTGATTGCGAACGATTACGCTTTCAGCGTCATTTTTTCAGCCTTGAAAGGCACGTCAGCGGCGAGTCTAAAGCATAGTTAGCGCCTCTGACTACCGCCCGGCAAGAGGTTTTTTCGCGCGCCGCTGCTTCTCGGCGGGAGATAACATCGTCGGCGTCATTCCTCTCGCTGCCCGGGGCGTTTGATTGCAGTCACAATGCGCATGACCCGGCCGAGGGCCGCGCTCGCGACGATCTGCGTTTGCCCGCCGCGCGCAGATCTGCGCCATGCATCGATGCCACACTTGGCGCCCAGGCCAGGAACGTCGCATGCAGCGGCGGGCGACCAAACACGATGCCCGGACGACGGATGGTGCTAGGATTCACGGGCAGGCAGTCAGACACGCAGGAATGTTTCCGGTGGCGCATCCTCGATGCGCCGTATTCGATCCGTCTCAACCCTCGCGAGGACAAGCAATGACTCTGAAAATCGAAAACCACCAACTGGTCGGCGACCTGGTCAGCCATCGCAGCACACCCAATTGTGGCGGCATCATGGCGCCCAGCTATCTGATCTTCCATTACACCGCCGGTCGCTCGACGGAGAGCTCGGTCGAGTCGCTGTGCACGCGCAAGGCGCAGGGCAATGCGTCGGCGCACGTGGTCCTCGGACGTGACGGGAGGATCGTGCAACTGGCACCGTTCAACGTTGTCACCTGGCACGCCGGGGTCAGCCAGTGGGCGGGTCTGGTGGGACTCAACTCGCACTCCATCGGCATCGAAATGGACAATGCCGGCCTGCTCAAGAAGGTCGGCAGCCAGTACCAGGCGTGGTTTGCCAAGGTCTATCCCGACGACGAGGTCACCCTCGCTGCGCATCGCAACGGCGGTCCGGTGTCGCCCTGGCACACCTACACGGAAGCGCAGATCGAAAGAGCCGTCGAACTCGCCGACCTGCTCGTCGAGCACTATGGTCTGCAGGACATTCTCGGCCACGAAGACATCGCACCCGGACGCAAGACCGACCCGGGTCCGGCGTTTCCGCTGGCCGCCGTACGTAGCCGCGTAATCGGCCGCGAGCAGGACGAGCCGCCGCGCTACGTGGTCACCGCCAGCAGTCTGAACATCCGCAAAGGACCCGACGCCAGTTTCGACCGCGTCGCGGCGGCGCTGAAGAGCGGCAGCGAGGTCCTCCTGCTCGAAGCACGTGACCGCTGGAGCCTGGTCGAGGTCGTCGCCGACCCCGAGATCGAGGGCTGGGTCAGCAACGCCTACATTGCTCCCAGCACGGGCCGCGGGATGGCGCTCCCGAGATTCACCGTCGCCGGCCCGGCGTCAACCGACCCGACCATCGCCGTCGCCAAGCTCAAGAAAGGCGGCAAGGGCAAGAAGGCACGCCGTCACGCGCCGTGAGTGAACGGCACGGAGCCGGCAAGCGCCCGATCCGCCAGCTTCGCTGAGCGGCAAGAAGCAAGCGCAGACCAATGGCGCAATTGTTCATCAGCTACCGCTCGTCCGACGGCAAGGACAAGGCGACGGCCCTGGCGCGTGATCTCGGCGCCGTCTTTGGCGACGAGCAGGTTTTCCTCGACAAGGATGATCTGCGCGCCGGGGTCCGCTGGCGCGAGGAGATCGCGCAGACGCTCAAGGCACGGCCGATACTCCTGCTGCTGCTCACGCCGCAGCTGCTCGCCGCGACCGACGATCGCGGAGCCTTGCGGATCGACGACCCCACGGACCCGATCCGCCGCGAAGTGGCCGACGCCCTGGCCGGCGGTGCGCACCTCATTCCTTTGCTTTGCGACGACGTGGCTGCGCCGCCGCCAGCCGCCGAACTGCCGGCGCCGTTCAACCGCATCGGCGATTTCACCTGGCGCCCGCTGCGCGCGTACGACTGGCACCACGACGTCCAGCGGCTGGTAGACGACCTGCACGCGCTTGGCGTTGTTGCCACGCCGCCTGCAGTCACGCCCACTTCAGCCCCGCCAGGCCAGTCCGTCGGGCAAGCAAGCCGACGACGGCTCGTCGTGGCGGCGGTGCTGGCAATGCCAATCGCTCTCGGCATCGGCTGGTACGCGCTGCGGGTCGCCGGCACCGCTTCCGCCACCGATGTCACCGGGTCGTGGTTGGCCACACTATCCCCCGACGAGACGCTCTTCCTGGCGCTGCGACAGAGCGGCGAAAAGGTCGAGCTCAGCAGTCGTCCCGTGCCCATCGGCGAGAGGGCCGACTGGGCCGACTACCGCAGCTTCTGGCGCGAGCGCTTCGGCAGCGAACTCGACGCCGTAAGCTACCGCGGAAAGGGCACCGCAAGCGCTCTCCCGGGTGCTGAACTGGTGGTCGACATCGCGCTGCAGATTGTCAGCAGTCCCGGCGACGTACTGGTCGATACGGGAAACCTCACCGCAACGATCGCCGGCGATGGCGCCACGATGGCCGGGACCCTGTGGTTGAACAGCGCGCAGAAAGAGCGTCCCGTCAAGCTGGCGCGCGTAGCGCAGCAGTGATCGCGCGAAGGCGACCTCGGGGCGGCGCCCGCTTCAGTTCGGTTGGCTGATCAGCACCACCGCCTCGGTAGCAACGCCTTCCCCTCGCCCGACGAAACCCAGCTTTTCTGCGGTCTTCGCCTTGACGTTCACGCAGTCCACCGCCACCTGCAGATCGCCAGCGATGTTGGCGACCATCTGAGGCAGGTACGGCGCCATCTTCGGCTGCTGGGCGATGATCGTCGCGTCGACGTTGCCGACCTGCCAGCCCGCCTGCGCCAGCAGCGCAACGGTGGCGCGCAGCAGGACGCGGCTGTCGGCGCCGCGATAGCGAGGATCGCTATCGGGAAAGTGCTGCCCGATGTTGCCCAGTGCGGCGGCGCCGAGCAGGGCGTCGATGATCGCATGCACCAGCGCGTCGGCATCGGAATGACCGAGGAGTCCGCTGCCATGGGCGATGTCGACACCGCCAAGGATCATCTTGCGGCCGGGAACCAGCGCGTGAATGTCGCAACCCTGTCCGACGCGGATCATTCGTCCACCCTCGTCCTGCCCTGCAGGATCAGCTCCGCCAGACGCAGGTCAGCCGGAAAAGTGACCTTGAAGTTGCTGCTGTCGCCGGCGACCAGTCGCGGCTTGAAGCCGGCGGCCTCGACGGCCGAGGCTTCGTCGGTGCCATCCGGGTATCCGGCAAGCACCCGGCGCAGCAGACCGTAGCGAAACATCTGTGGTGTCTGCGCCTGCCACAGGCCGTCGCGCGACTCGGTACGCGCGACGCGCTGTGCGTCGTCGGCGCGCTTGAGCGTATCGGCCAGCGGCACGGCCAGGAGACCGCCGACCGGATCGTCGGCCAGCTGGTCGCACAGGACGTGCAGGTTTGCCTGCGACAGGCCGGGGCGTGCCGCGTCGTGGACCAGGACCCAGTCGTCGTCGTGGGCGGCCGTCGCGGCGGCAGCCAGGCCATTGGCGACGCTCGCGGAACGGCTCGCCCCGCCACAGAAAACCGTCTCCAGCTTGTGGCCTAGACTTGTCCAGTCGTATTGTCGCCACCAGCTGTCGTCCGGAGAGAGAACGACCCAGACGCGGTCGATGCGTGGGCAACGACACAAGGCGGCCAGGCTGTGATAGATCAGCGGTCGGCCGGCGAGCATCTGGTATTGCTTTGGCATTGCGCCGCCAAAGCGCGAGCCGCTTCCGGCGGCGGGGACGATTGCGTAGTAACGTAGCATGGCGTAATTTTAACCAAAGTAGGCAGGCGGATACCGAAATGAGCGCGCAGCGCTGCGCACGGACTCTTGCCAGCGGGTGATTTTCCGTTATCGAGGTCGATGCCTGCGCCGCCGGCCCTGCTTGAGCCCCACTCCTCGAGGATTGACCAGATGACACACTCGACCCCAGGCATCCGTCCGGCCGCAGTCGCCGGCACCTTCTATCCCGGATCGGCCAGCGTTCTGGCGCGCGATCTTCGCCGGCTGCTCGACGACACGTCGGTGGCGCAAACGGCTCAGGAGAGGCAGTATGGGCGCCCGAAAGCGATCATCGCGCCGCATGCCGGCTACGTCTATTCAGGGCCCATCGCGGCCAGCGTCTACGCACCGCTGCACGCGCTGCGCGCCACTTTCCGGCGCGTCGTGCTGCTCGGCCCGACGCACCGCGTCGCCGTCGCCGGGCTGGCGCTGCCGTCGGCCAGCGCCTTCGCCACTCCGCTGGGCGAGGTAGCGCTGGACATGGCGGCCATCGCCAGCATCGCACACCTGCCGCAGGTCGTCGTCAGCGACGCCGCGCACGCCATGGAACATTCGCTGGAAGTGCAGCTGCCCTTCCTGCAGACGGTCCTCGAACGCTTTACGCTGGTGCCGCTGGCCGTCGGTCGTGCCTCCGCGGCAGAGGTCGCCGAAGTGCTCGAAGCCCTCTGGGGCGGCGACGAGACGCTGCTCGTGATCAGCTCCGACCTCTCGCACTACCTTCCCTACGCGATCGCCCGCAAGACGGACAATGAAACCGCCCGGCACATCGTCGCCCTCGACGCACGGATCGACCATCAACAGGCCTGCGGCGCGACGCCGGTCAATGGCCTCCTCCTGGCGGCGCGCCGGCACGGGCTGCAGGCGCGCCTCCTCGACCTGCGCAATTCCGGCGATACCGCCGGCGACAGGTCGCGCGTCGTCGGCTACGGCGCCTTTGCCTTCACGCCGGTGAACACCGATGCCCACTGACCCCCTCGGCAGCGCCCTGCTGGTCAGCGCCCGCAACGCCATTGCCGCGAAATTCGGATTGCCGGCAAGACCGGTGGCGACGACGCCGGAACTCGCCGAGCCCGGGGCGAGCTTCGTGACGCTGACCCAGGACGGTGCCTTGCGCGGCTGTATCGGCAGTCTCGAAGCACAGCGGCCGCTGGCCGCAGACGTTGCCGAGAACGCCTTCGCCGCCGCCTTTCGCGACCCGCGCTTTCCGCCGCTGAGCGAGCGGGAGTTGGCGCACACGCGGATCGAGGTTTCCTTGCTCGCGCCAGCCGAACCCTTCCCGGTCAGCAGCGAAGAAGACGCGCTGGCCCGCCTGCGGCCGGGTGTCGATGGCTTGATCCTGAGCTACGGGCGGCGACGGGCCACTTTCCTGCCGCAGGTCTGGGAGTCGCTCGCCGACCCCCGGCAATTCCTGGCCCAGCTCAAGCTGAAAGCCGGCTTGGCCGCCGACTTCTGGCACCCGGAGCTCACCCTGGCGCGTTATGGAGCACGAAAATGGAAAGAGACCTCAACGACTCGCTGAAAACCCCCGAATCGGCACACCCGGCGCGCTGGTGGCACGCCATCGCCGACGCGCGTATCCAGTGCGACCTCTGCCCGCGCGACTGCAGACTGCATGACGGCCAGCGCGGCGCCTGCTTCGTGCGCCAGAACATTTCCGGAGAAATGGTGCTCACCACCTACGGTCGCTCGTCGGGCTTCTGCATCGACCCGATCGAGAAGAAGCCGCTCAACCACTTCTATCCCGGCTCGTCGATTCTTTCCTTCGGCACCGCCGGCTGCAACCTGGCGTGCAAGTTCTGCCAGAACTGGGATATCTCCAAGTCCAAGGACATGGACCGCTTGCTCGACGCCGCCAGCCCGGAGGGAATCGCCGCCGCGGCCGCCGCCTACGGCGCGCAATCGGTCGCTTTCACCTACAACGACCCGGTGATTTTCGCCGAGTACGCGATCGATACCGCCGTCGCCTGCCGCGCAAATGGCATCAAGACCGTCGCCGTCACCGCTGCCTACATCCATCCCGAGCCCGCGCGCAACTTCTTCGCGGTCATGGACGCGGCCAACGTCGACCTCAAGGCCTTCACCGACGACTTCTACTTCAAGCTCTGCGGCGGCCACCTGCAACCGGTACTCGACATCCTCGCCTACATCCACCATGAAACGAACTGCTGGCTGGAAATCACCACCCTGCTGATCCCCGGCCGCAACGACTCGCCAACCGAGGTCAAGGCACTCGCCGACTGGGTGGCGCGCGAGCTGGGCGCGAACGTGCCGCTGCACTTCTCGGCCTTCCACCCCGACTGGAAAATGAGCGACCTGCCGCCGACGCCGCCATCGACGCTGACCCAGGCCAGGCGCATCGCCATGGACGCCGGCCTGAACTATGTTTACACGGGCAACGTGCATGACACCGAGGGCGGCACCACCTTCTGCCCGCAGTGCAAGGCGGCGCTGATCGAGCGCGACTGGTACAACATCCGCCACTACGATCTGCCGAGCGACGGTCGCTGTCCGCATTGCACGACGCCGATCGCCGGCTATTTTGCGCGTTTCGGCAAGCCTTTCGGTCCCCGTCGCGTGCCGGTCAGGCTGGTGCGCCGGTGAGCGAAACGAGCGCCTCGACCGGGGCAACGACGATGGCCATCGACAGCGCCGGTGTGCGCCTGCACGCCGACCTGACCCTGCCCGCGCGGCCCTCGGCGCTGGTCGTCCTGGCCCACGCCGGGCCGAATCCCGAAGCCCGCGACGACGCCCTCGCCGTCATCCTCCGCCATGCCGGCGTCGGCACCCTGAGCTTCGACCTGTTGACGCGCAGCGAAGATCGCTTCGTCGACAATCATCACAACGTTCCTCTCCTCGCCAGCCGCCTGGTCGACGGCCTCACCGTTCTCAGGCAGCATATGCTGCTCGACGAGCTGCCCAGCCTGCCGGTCGGGCTCAGCGCTGCCGGTGACTGCTCGCCGGTGGTGGTGCGCGCGGCCGCCATCCGTGATCGCGACATTTACGCCGTCGTCTGCCGCGGTGGCCTGATCGACCTTGCCGGCATGCTCTACCTGCGCACGCTGGCCTCGCCCCTGCTGGTCCTCGTCGGCGACGGCGAACAGCGCGTCGAAACCAGCAACCGCCGCGCACTACGCGAACTCACCGGGCGCAAGGAGTTGAAGCTGCTGCCGGCGAGCGCCGACGCCCCCGACTCGGCCGCCGCCTTCGAGTGGGTGGCGCGCGAAACCGCGCACTGGTTCGTGCGCACCCTGCCGACGGCGACAGCGAACACCGTCAACCGCGCCTGAGCGTACTGCTCGCGCCTGCCAACGCTGATCGCCCAGGCAGGAGCGATCGACACAGGGGAGTCATCACGCCCGAATGACTGTCAATGCCCCGCCGCCGGCTCGTCGTGTTGCCGGCGCGCGGCGCGCTCCAGCCGCTCCTGCGCCATCTGGTCCTCCAGTTGCTGGCGTCCCTCCTTGACCACGGCAATCATCCGGGCGCGGTCGTCGTGGTGGGGATGCATGCGTTCAAACAGCTCCAGGTTGTGGGCACGAAAACGTGTCGTCGTCAGCAGGGCGTCAGCCGCCGTAAGGCCGAGCAACTCGAGCACGCTGCGCGCACTGCACAGGCTCGATTCGAACAGCTCGCGCTGGACACGCGTCACCTGATGGTCACGCAAGCGGTGCCAGTGGGTCACGTCACGTGCGCGGGCGACGATTTCCAGATTCGGGAAATGCTCGCGCACCAGGTCGACGATCTTCAGCGACTGGTCGACGTCGTCGACCGCCAGCACCAGCACCCGCGCGCGGGCTGCCCCTGCCGTACGCAGCAGGTCGAGCCGCCCGGCATCGCCGTAGAAGACCCGGTAGCCGAAGCTGCGCGCGGCCTCGACCATTTCTGCGTCGTGGTCGAGAATCGTGCACGCGATCCCCTCGGCGAGCATCACGCGGGTGACGATCTGCCCGTAACGGCCAAAACCCGCAATCAGGATCGGCGCGTCCTGGGCTTCCGAGATCTCTTCAAGAACAACTTTCCGTCGGCTGGCGTAACGCGGCAGAAGCCATTTGTCGACGGCCACCAGCAGCAGCGGCGAGACGAGCATCGATACGGCCACCGCGCCAATCAGCAGAGAGCCCGTTGCGGGCGGAAAGACGCGCGCGCCGACAGCCGCCTGGAAGACGACGAAAGCGAATTCTCCGCCCTGCGCGAGAAGCAGCGTGAACACGGGCCGATCCTGGAACGACACTCCCATCTGCCAGGCGAGGGTATAGATGACCGCGGCCTTGAGGGCCAGAAAAGAGGCGACAATGGCGGCCATCTGCAGCGGTGAGGCGATCAGTACGGCGAAGTCGATGCTCATCCCGACGGCGATGAAGAACAGTCCCAGGAGCAGGCCCTTGAACGGTTCGATGTCGGTTTCCAGTGCCCGCCGGTATTCGCTCTCGGCGAGCAGGACCCCGGCCAGAAAGGCTCCCAGGGCCATCGATAATCCCACCTGGTGCATCAGGCCGGCAATGCCGACGACCAGCAACAGCGACGCCGCGGTGAAGATTTCGGGCGTCCGCGAGCGCGCAATCCAGCGCAGCAGGGGGCGCAGCAGCAAGCGCCCGCCAAGCACGATGGCGGCGATCACGCCGACGATCCGAGCCGCTTCCAGCCAGTGGTTGACGTGCATTTCGCCCACATCGCCGACGACGCCGGTGGCCAGCAATGGCAGCAGCGCCAGGATCGGGATCGCCGCGACGTCCTGGAAGAGCAGAATGGCGAAGATTGAGCGACCGCTGGAGGTCGGCATCAGATTACGTTCGCCCATCACCTGCAGGGCAATCGCCGTGCTCGAGAGCGCCAGCCCCAGCGCGGCCACCAGCGCGATACGCCAGGGCACCCCGCTGAGCATGGCCAGCGCGGCGAGCACCGCGGCGCAGCCAAGAACCTGCGCGCCGCCCCAGGCGAAGATCGGCCGCCGCATGCTCCACAAGCGTTTGGGGTCGAGTTCCAGACCGACCAGGAAAAGCATCAGCACGACGCCGAACTCGGCGAAATGGAGGATGTCCTCGACGTTCGTGACCAGGGCCAGGCCCCAGGGCCCGATGGCCATCCCCGCCGCCAGATAGCCGATGATCGCGCCGAGGCCCAGCGCCTTGCTCAGCGGCACGGCGATCACCGCAGCGCTGAGGTAGATGAAGCTATTGACCAGCCAGGCCGGTGCGTTTTCCATGGTCTCGGATACTCAGGAGATGATCGAAGGTGTTGGCGAGCCTCGTAGAAGGCGCATGCGGCACAGATGATGCCATTGACTGCCGACAATTACAGGCGGCGCAGGCGCGCAATGCGAGCAAAAAGCCTTTCCCGGGACTGCGAGGCCGGAACCGAGACGTCGACGCGCGACCCTGACCCGGGGCCAACCCCTTTTAATGGTACAAGGGACCCCGTATGCTGCGTGCTTGAGAATCGAAAGCTGCCGACGGCGACAGTCGCGATGCTGTCCCCGATCGGAGACTGATCCGAAGCTGCCGGGAATCAAGGAGACCAGTAATGACAAGGCTAGCGCGCCTGCTCGTCCTCCAGCTGTTTTTTCTGTCGCCGCTTCCTGCCTGGGCCTCGGCAGCGGAGGATGGGCGCCTCGACCTGACCGCCCACTGGGTCGGTTTCGCGGCCCTGGTCCTGTTTGGCTTGGCTTACGCACTGGTGATGGCGGAAGAATTCACGCACCTGCGCAAGTCCAAACCCGTGATCCTTGCCGCCGGCGTTATCTGGGCACTGATCGCCATCGTTTATGCCGACCACGGCATCAACCATGTTGCCGAAGTGGCGGTACGGCATAATCTGCTCGAATACGCCGAGCTGATGCTCTTCCTGCTCGTCGCCATGACCTACATCAACGCCATGAGCGAGCGCAATGTGTTCGGCGCCCTGCGTTCGTGGCTGATCAAGAAGGGCTACGGCCTGCGCAAGCTGTTCTGGATAACCGGCGCGCTGGCGTTTTTCATTTCCCCCGTCGCCGACAACCTGACCACCGCGCTGCTGATGTGTGCGGTGGTGATGGCGGTCGGCGGCGAGAATACCAAGTTCGTCCTGGTCGCCTGCATCAGTATCGTGGTGGCGGCAAACGCCGGTGGCACCTTCAGCCCGTTTGGCGACATCACGACCCTGATGGTCTGGCAGAAAGAGATCGCGACGCCGCAGGGCGTGGTCGGGTTCGGCGCCTTCTTTGCCCTGTTCGTTCCCGCTCTGGTGAACTGGCTGCTGCCGGCGGCAATCATGTCGATCACCGTCCCCAACGCACAACCCCACGCCGGCGGTGAGGCAGTGGTGATGAAACGCGGCGCCAGGCGCATCATCGCGCTTTTCCTGTTGACCATCGTAACCGCCGTCAGCTACCACAACTTCCTGCATTTGCCACCGGTCGTCGGCATGCTCACCGGCCTGGCCTATCTGCAGTTCTTCGGCTACTTCCTGAAGAAGACCGTGCACCTCGAGCACGGCATGACCCGGTATCAGTTCCTGACCCTAACCGGCGACGACGAACAACTTGGCAGCCTGCCGGCGTTCGACGTGTTCAACAAGATTGCCCGGGCCGAGTGGGATACCCTGCTCTTCTTCTACGGCGTTGTGCTCTGCGTCGGCGGCCTTGGCTTCATCGGCTACCTGGCGATGGCCTCCAAGGTGATGTATATCGACTGGGGTGCGACCAACGCCAATATCGCGATCGGTATCCTTTCGGCGGTGATCGACAACATCCCGGTGATGTTCGCAGTGCTGACCATGATGCCGGACATGTCGATGGGCCGATGGCTGCTGGTCACGCTCACCGCCGGTGTCGGTGGCTCCCTGCTGTCCATCGGTTCGGCCGCGGGGGTGGCCCTGATGGGGCAGGCACGCGGCAAGTATACCTTTTTCGGCCACCTCAAATGGGCGCCGGTCATCGCACTCGGCTACGCAGCCAGCGTCGCCACGCACATGTGGATCAACAGCGCCCTGTTCTAGCGCGGTGGTGCATTCTGGATGAGGCTTTCCCCCACCACCGCCGACAGCAGCGTGAAACCCGTGCGGTGGCTCAAGTTTGCCCCGCCCATGCCGCTCCCGGCGTCGCCAAGTCCGGGCAACCGTTCCCCGACCACCGTCGTTGCGAGGAGGCGTCGCCGACGCGGAAATCCAGTTCCATTCTCTGACCACGGGTGCGCCACATCAGCCAGGCGAATCGCGCAGCTGCCGCGGCGACCCTCGGCGAGCGCCGCGACCTCCGCCACCCTGCCCACGCCACCCCTCTACCCGGATTCGCCAAAATCGTTTATATTGCAGCGCAGCAAAGGTGCCTGAAGGCCGCTGACCGGCGCCGCACGCGTAGCCACCCCCCGCCCGGCGTTGCGTATCCCTGCGGCCATGGCTACCATGCGCAAGCCAGAAGAAATGCCCCGCAGTGCTTTGCCCCTCTTTCAATTTTCCCGACACCCGGCGCGAAGCAGCTGCCAGTTCTGGCGCTGCCGCAGCCGAGTGTTGAAGCCTGTCACCGGGCCGCCGCGGCGGCAAATACCAGGACCCCTCCATGAAGCCAGACAATCCACACTTTTTCAGCCGAATCGGCATTGCCATCGCCAGCTTTTTCAAGATCATTGGCAATAGCGACTTTGCCGGCGGCGTCCAGGCGCTGCGGCGCGCCGGGCGACCCGGCACGACGGCCGACGACACGGTAGCCGCAGCGAAGCCTGCGGCCCCGCTGCTCAAGGAAGCGCCCCCCGACGGCGCCCTGCAGCTTCTCGGTCTCTTGCAGCGCGAGGCCCGGTTCATCGATTTCATTCAGGAGGACGTCGCCGCCTATCCCGACGCCGACGTCGGTGCGGCTGCGCGCCTGGTCCACGAAGGCTGCCGCAAGGTGCTCAGCGACAACTTCAGCATCGACCCGGTACGCGACGAAGAAGAAGGCAGCGCGATCACCCTGCCGGAAGGCTTCGACGCCGCGGCGATTCGCATCACCGGCAACGTCGTCGGTGAGCCGCCCTTCAACGGCCATATCACCCACCGCGGCTGGCGGGTCATCGAAACACGCCTGCCCAAACTGGCCGGCAGCCACGATCTGCACATCGTCGCTCCGGCGGAGGTTGAACTATGAGCGAAGCAAAATTCTCCATCGGTATCGATCTCGGTACCACCCATTGTGCGTTGTCGTACGTCGACATCGCCAACAGCGACGGCGAGCAGGTGGCGCAGGAAATATTGCCGATCCCGCAATTGACGGCGCCCGGTTCGGTCCAGTCGCCCGGGTTGCTGCCGTCGTTCATCTACCTGCCCCATGCCAGCGAACTGGCACCCGGCGACCTGAGTCTGCCGTGGACCGCCGAGCTGGACTACGCGGTCGGTGAAATGGCGCGCAGCCGCGGTGCGGCAACGCCGATCCGGCTGGTGTCGAGCGCCAAGAGCTGGCTCTGCCATGCCGGCGTCGACCGCCGCGCGGACATCCTGCCGCACGACGCACCGCCGGAAGTGGCACGCCTGTCGCCGCTCGAAGCCTCTCTGCGCTACCTCACGCATATGCGCGCGGCCTGGGATCAGGCCCATCCCGAGGCGCCCTTCGTCGACCAGGAAATCGTCGTCACCATCCCCGCTTCCTTCGATCCGGCGGCACGCGAGCTGAGTGCCGAAGCGGCCAGGACGGCAGGCTGCGAACACATGATCCTGCTCGAGGAGCCACAGGCGGCGCTGTACAGCTGGATTCAGAAAAGTGGCGGAAACTGGCGCAAGCAGGTACAGCCGGGCGAGATCATTCTCGTCGCCGACGTCGGTGGCGGGACCAGCGACTTCTCGCTGATCGCGGTGCTCGAACGCGACGGCGTTCTCGAACTGCACCGGGTCGCGGTCGGCGAGCACATCCTGCTCGGTGGCGACAACATGGACCTGGCGCTGGCCTTCACCGTGGCCAGCAAGCTCGGCGCGCAGGGGATCAAGACCGACGCCTGGCAACTGCGCGCGCTGACCCATGCCTGCCGCGCGGCCAAGGAAGCGCTGCTCAACGACGCGTCGCTCGGCGAAGTGCCGTTGGTCATCGCCAGCCGCGGCGCCAAGTTGATCGGAGGCTCGCTGCGCAGCGAACTGACGCGCGCCGAACTCACCGCCACCCTGCTCGAAGGCTTTTTCCCGGACGCCGAAATCGGCGACCGTCCGCAGGTACGCGGTCGCGCCGGTCTGACCCAGCTCGGCCTGCCCTACGCGCACGATGCGGCGATCACCCGTCACCTCGCCGCTTTCCTCGCGCGCCAGGTCGCCGCGACGGCCGACCTCGAAGGCTTCACCAGTGCCCTGCCGGAAGGCGCCACTTTCCTCCATCCGACGGCGGTGCTGTTCAACGGCGGCGTCTTCAAGTCGGAACTGCTCGCCGAGCGCACGCTGGCGACGATCAACTCCTGGCTCGCCGCCGAGGGCGCGCCACCGGCCCGCCCGCTGGAAGGCGCCGACCTCGATCTGGCGGTTGCCCGTGGCGGCGCCTATTACGGCTACGTTCGTCGCGGCCAGGGTGTGCGCATCCGTGGAGGTACGGCGCGTTCGTACTATGTGGCGATCGAATCGGTGATGCCGGCCGTACCCGGCATGCAGCCGCCGGTGCAGGCGCTGTGCCTGGCGCCGTTCGGCATGGAAGAAGGCAGCGACGCCGCGCTTCCCGAGCAGGAGTTCGGGCTGGTCGTCGGCGAAGCGGTACGCTTCCGCTTCTTCGGCTCGTCGGTTCGCCGCCAGGACCAGGTCGGCACCCTGCTCGACGACTGGGATCCCGATGAATTGCAGGAACTCGCCGAAATTCAGACCACCTTGCCCGCCGAAGGTCACGCCAACGGCGAAGTGGTGCGCGTCAAACTGCACGCGCGGGTCACCGAGGCCGGCACACTCGAACTCGAAGCGCTGCCACACGATGGTCCGCAGCGCTGGAAAGTCGAGTTCGATGCGCGCGACGCCGGCGGCAGTGCAGTGAACGCAGCAGGCTGAAGGCCGTGAAGCAGCAATACATCGTCGGCATCGACCTTGGCACGAGCAATACCGTCGTCGCCTACGCCGCGCCCGGAGAGCAGCAGGTCCAGCTCTTCGAGATCGAGCAACTGGTCGGCGCCGGCGAGGTTGCCGCCCGGCCGCTGCTCCCTTCGGTGCGCTTCCATCCGGCGGCCGGTGAACTCAGCCCGGGCGACCTGCAACTGCCGTGGCCTGCCGCCGAGAAGAGCGGCAGCGTTGGCGGCCAGGGCGAAGATACTGAAAATGCCGGCGCCGGCGCTCAGCTCGCCCTCACCGGACGCTTCGCGCTTGAACTCGGCGCGCAGGTTCCCGGTCGCCTGGTGACCAGCGCCAAGAGCTGGCTGTCGCATGCCTCGGTCGACCGCATGGCGGCCATCCTGCCCTGGGGTGCCGAAGAAGGCGTCGCCAGGGTCTCGCCGGTCGCCGCCAGCGCCAGCTATCTGGCACATGTCCGCGCCGCCTGGGGGCATCGCTTTGCGCAGGCGCCACTGGAACAGCAGCAGGTCATCCTGACGGTTCCCGCGTCATTCGACGAAGGCGCGCGGGCGCTGACGCTGGAAGCCGCGCGCCAGGCCGGACTGCCCAGGCTGCGCCTGCTCGAGGAACCGCAGGCAGCGTTCTACGACTGGCTTTTCCGCCATCGGCAGACGCTCGACGCGGAACTCGCCGGAACGCGGCTGCTGATGGTCTGCGACATCGGCGGCGGCACCACCGACCTGACGCTGATCCAGGTGACGTTCAAGGACGGCGAGCCGGAACTGACGCGCATCGGTGTCGGCGACCACCTGATGCTCGGTGGCGACAACATGGATCTGGCGTTGGCCCACCTGGTCGAATCACGTCTGCCGGAGAGCGGCGGCAAGAAGCTCTCGGCAGCGCGTTTTTCGCAGCTCACCGCGCGTTGCCGGGCGGCCAAGGAGCAACTGCTGGCCGCTGGCGCGCCCGAATCGGTCTTGCTGACGCTGCTCGGCGGTGGCGCCAGGCTGATCGGCGGCGCACGCAGCATCGAATTGCACCGCGACGAAGTGCTGAACATGATCGTCGACGGCTTCATGCCACGCGTCGCCGCGGACCAGCCGGTACTGCAGCGGCGTTCCGGGCTGGTCGAATTCGGCCTGCCCTACCCGGCCGACGCGGGGATCACCCGCCATGTCGCCGCCTTTCTCCGCCGGCACAGGGAGGCTGCGCGCCGGGCACTCGGCGAGCAGGGCGAGCGGCTCGAACCGCCCGCGGCGCAGCCAGCCGGCAACGAACAGCCGCTGCCCGGTGAGCAGCGCCTGCCGGTGCCCGATAGCGTGCTCTTCAATGGCGGCGTGTTTCGTGCAGAGGCGCTTAGCGAACGTCTGCAGGCGACGCTCGCCGACTGGCGCGGAGCGCCGCTGCGCCTGCTGCACAACGAAAACCCCGATGTCGCTGTCGCCCGTGGCGCCGTCGCCTACGCACTGGTCCGCCAGGGACACGGACAGCGCATCGGTGGCGGCTCGGCACGCAGCTACTTCCTGGTCCTCGAAGATGGCAGCAAACAGCGACAGGGCATCTGCATCCTGCCGCGCGGCAGCGAGGAAGGGCACGAAATCCGCCTCCCGGAACGGACCTTCAGCCTGCGGCTGGGCCAGCCGGTGCGCTTCTACCTCGCCTCGTCGGTCGCCGACACGGCCTATCAGCCGGGCCAGATCGCGTCCCTCGACAATGAAGATTTCGTCCGCCTGCCGCCAATCGCCACCGTTGTCCAGCCGCAGGCCGGCAGCAGCCAGCGCGAAGTACGCGTCGAGCTGATCACCGGCATCACCGAGGTCGGAAGCCTGGAACTGCACTGCGTCAGCATCGACAACCCGGCCCGCCGCTGGCTGCTCGAATTTCAGTTGCGTGGCGACGGGGAAGCGACGACGGCGTCGTCGGAAGTCCTGCCGCCGCGCTTCGCAGACGCGGTGAAATCGATCGAGAACATCTTCGGCGGCCGCTCGCAGGCGGTCGACAGCAAGGAAGTCCGCCGCCTGCGCGGCCACCTCGAACACCTGCTCGGCAAACGCGACGACTGGGAAATGCCGCTGCTGCGCGCCCTCTTCGACGCCCTGCTGCAACGCGCCCGCCGGCGGCGGCGCTCGCCGGAACACGAGCGTCTGTGGCTCAACCTAGCCGGCTACTGCCTGCGGCCGGGCTTTGGCGACGCCATCGACGACTGGCGGATCGAGCAGCTGAGTGCCCTCTTGTCGCAGGGTATTCAATACGTGAATGAGAGCCAGAACTGGTCCGAGTGGTGGACGCTCTGGCGACGCGCTGCCGGTGGCTTGCCGGCAGAGACGCAGGAGCTTCTGCTCGCCGAACTCGTCCCGCCGTTGCAAAGCGAGGCCGGCAAAGCGCGCAACCGCCCGCCGGCACCGATCAGCGGCAGCCACGACGACATGCTGCGCCTGGTCGCCTCGCTCGAACGGCTGCCCGTCGAACGCAAGATCGAGGTCGGCGACTGGCTGCTCGAGAGGCTTTCCCGGGCCTCGGAAAAGCCACTGGGCTGGTGGGCACTCGGCCGCATCGGTGCGCGCCAACCGTTTTACGGCAGCACCCACCAGGTGGTCGCCGCCGCCGACGCCTGCCGCTGGCTCGAAGGCCTGCTCGCCGTGGACTGGAAAAAGCTCGAACCGGCGGCCTTTGCGGCTACCCAACTCGCCCGCCTGACCGGCGATCGATCGCGCGACCTGCCCGATGAGGTGCGCGAAGAGGTCGTTGCGCGGTTGACTGCGATCGGCGCCAGCAGCCACTGGATCGAACAGCTCAGGACCGTCGTGGAACTCGATAAGGCTGACGAACGCCGCGCTTTCGGCGAGTCGCTGCCGGCCGGATTGCGCCTGGTAAACGACGGCTGCCGGACGCCGCAGACGCCCGCCGCGGCGACCGCCGGGAGCTGATTGGCGCCGGTCGCGCAGGCAACAGATGGCCGGCATTCGTGGCTCATCGACAACAGGCTGATATAATGCCAATAAGCGAAGTTTCTCGGGCATAAGCTTACTGGCTTGGCAGGCAACAGCCGTTTTCCGGATAATGCCGCTGGATAAGCTGCATGAGCAGTAGTGGCAATCGGCGGTGACGCGCCGCCATCGCGGTTGCGCAGGGGGAGATACTTCTTTCTGGTTTGCTGAACGGCCGGCGACCCGCCTTCCGAGTACCCTGGCACTACGGCAATGATGTGGCGACTTTCAAGGAGTGAGCAATGCGCACGCAAAGAGGACCTGACCGACGCCAGAAACAAGTGCAGCGGCCATCCGGTTCGCCTGAACGCCGCTGCGGTAGCGACCGTCGCAGGCTCCAGTTCTCCGACCAGTCGATCGTCGAAATGGAAGCGCGTCTGGCGGCACTCGGGCAGCGCAAGAAAACCGACGGCGACGACGACGGATCAGGCTGGGACAAACTGATCATCTCCATCGATTAGCGTCGCCGCGCCCAGCTTCGTTCCAACCCCGGCGCCAGCGCTATCTTGCCCGACGACGGCGTGCTTGCTCATCGGGCAGCGCCCCGGGTCGCTTCCAGAACGCGCAGCAGAGAGGAGGTATCGGAAGCCCCCCCGCCCATGGCCATCAGTGCGTTGAGTTGCTGCCAGACCTGTGCAGCCAGCGGCAGGGGGACGCCGAGACGATGCGCCTCAGCCATCAGGATGCCGTAATCCTTGTGATGCAGGCGCGCCTCCACACCGGCGGTGAAATCCCGATCGACCATCCGGCCCCCCATGATTTCAAGTACACGGCTGGCGGCCGAGCCACCCGCCAGTGCCTGCCGCACCTTGACCGGATCGGCGCCGGCCGTGGCACTGAAGTGCAAGGCCTCGGCGACCGCCTGAATCGCCCCGACCATGATCATCTGATTGCACGCCTTGGCGACCTGCCCGGCACCGTTGTCGCCAACATGGACGATCGTCTTGCCGAGAAGCGCCAGCAGCGGACGTGCGCGATCGAATACCGCGGCCTGACCACCGACCATGATCGCCAGGCTTGCCGCGGCGGCGGCCTGGCTACCGCCGGAAACCGGCGCGTCGAGCATGTCGATGCCGCGCGCGTCCAGGCGCCGGGCAAGCGAGCGCGCCATCTCCGGCGCAATGGTACTCATGTCGACCAGCAGCGACGCCGCGGCGAGCCCGTCGACCAGGCCATCGAGCCCCAGTGTCACGCGCTCGACGTCGGCACCCGCCGTGAGCATCGTAAACACCACTTCGCTGCGTTGCCCGACGGCGGCCGGCGTTGCGCAGCCGACGGCACCGGCGGCCAGCAGCGGCGCCAGCGTTTCCGGTCGGCGCGCCCAGAGCGCCAGCTGGTGCCCGCCGCGCAGCAGGTTCAGCGCCATTGGCCGGCCCATCACGCCAAGGCCGACGAAACCGATGTGCATCAGTCTTCGCCGCCCGACAGGCGCTCGAGCAGCTTGAGAATGGCGATCGAATCCTCCTCGCCCAGTCCCGACCCGACCATCGCGTTGTACATCTGCGCCGTCACCGCAGCCACCGGCAGGCACATGCCCAGTTCGTGTGCGCTCTGCATGACGATGTTCATGTCCTTCTGGTGCATCCACGACTTGAAGCCCGGCTTGAAGTTGCGGTCGAGCATGCGCTGGCCATGATTCTCGAGAATCTTCGAATAGGCGAAGCCGCCGAGCAGCGCCTCGCGCACCTTGGCCGGGTCGACACCGCTGCGGGCGGCGAAGTTGAGCGCCTCGGCAACGGTCAGCACGCCGGCGCCGGTGACGATCTGGTTGGCGGCCTTGGCCACCTGGCCGGCGCCCGAATCGCCGACATGGACGATATTCCTGCCCATGCACTCGAAAGCCGGTCGCGCCGTAACGAAGGCGGCAACGCTGCCGCCGACCATGATCGACAGGCTGCCGGCAATGGCGCCGACTTCGCCACCCGAAACCGGCGCATCGAGGAAGTCGACGCCCTGTTCGCGCAGCCGCGCACCGATGTCACGCGCTGCCGCCGGCCGGATGGTGCTCATGTCGACCGCCACCAGCCCTGCCCGGCCGGCGCTGGCCACGCCGTCCTCGCCGAGCATCACCTGCTCGACGTCGGGGGCATCGGCGACGATCGATATGGCCAGATCGACCGCGCCGGCGACGCCGGCAGGACTGTCGGCGCCGCTCGCCCCGGCTTCGAGCAAGGGCTGCATTGACTCGGCGCGGCGCGCCCAGACGGTCAGTTCGTGCCCGGCGCGCAGCAGGTTCAGCGCCATCGGGCGCCCCATGATGCCCAGACCGATGAATCCGATTTTCATTGTTCTTCCTCTTCCAGTCACGAAACGATCAAGCCGCCGAGTGTAGCAAATACAGTCATCAGCCGACGACGGTGACCAGCACCCGGCGGCGGTGCGCGATCGTGCGGTGTTCCCAGAGGTAAATCCCCTGCCAGGTGCCGAGCAGCATCGCGCCACCGGCGACCGGGACGCTCAGCGAGCAACCGGCCAGAATGTTGCGCCCGTGTGCGGCCATGTCGTCGTCGCCCTCGCTGTCGTGATGATAGGCTGCGTCGCCATCGGGCGCCCAGCGCGCAGCCAGCGTTTCCAGATCGCGGCGCACCGACGGATCGGCGTTCTCGGTCACGACCACCGAGCAACTGGTGTGCTGGACGAAGACGTTGGCCAGGCCGATCGACACCCCCGAGGCGCGGACGATGCGCGCCACCTCGGCCGTGATCTCGATCGTTCCACGGCCGCGGCTACTGACGTCAAAGCTCTGTTGATAAGCCACCTTTCCCTCCTCGCTCGCCGTACCCGACGGGTGGACGCGCCTTACTGCGGTGTACCGATCTGACTGTCCAGCCTCTTGATCTGACTGATGATCTCGATCAGTTTCTGGCCATTCGCCGTCAGCGAATACGTCGTCCGCGGCGGCACCTCGGCATAGACATGCTTGTCCAGCAGACGATACAGGGTCAGCTTGCGCAAGCGCTCCGCCAGAATCTTCTTGGAAATTCCTGCCACATGACGTTCCAGCTCGCCAGGGCGTGCAATGCCGTCGGCAATGGCAATCAGGACGGAAACCGACCATTTGCAGCCCACCACCTCTTCAAGGTGGCGGTAGGCCGAGGGCGTCGATCGAGACGAATTATTTATTTCGTTCATGGCCAACGATTTACACCAGAAGGTTACCGGGGAACCGAAAAGTGCCTGCTTTTGGAGCACAGACACCGTACCTACAATGATCGTGTGCTTCTCGCACGACCCCATCCACTGAGGAGGAAACGATCATGAAAACCACCGCCACCTTTTATCACGCCGGTTGCCCGGTGTGTGTAGCCGCCGAACAAAACCTGGCCAACGCGCTTGATCCCTCACGCTACAACGTCGAGGTCGTCCACCTCGGCGAGAAGAAGTCGCGGGTCCAGGAAGCCGAAGCCGCCGGTGTCCAGTCGGTACCGGCGCTGGTACTCGATGGCGCCGTGTTCCATATCAATTTTGGTGCCGGCCTCGAGGCGCTGAAATAGGCCTTCGATACCCTGGCTTGGTCGATCCGCATGAGAAAGACGGTAGGCCACGAAGTGCACTCGATACGGCCGGCTCTAGAACGCCGACCCCGGCGTCTGCAGGAACTCGACCTCGTCCGCGGTCGACTGCCGCCCGAGGATCGCATTGCGATGCGGGTAGCGGCCGAAGCGGTCGATGATCGCCTGGTGGCGAAGTTCGAAGGCGAGGTTGTTCTCCATCCCTGGCGCAGCGAAGAGCTTGACCGCCTGCGCGTGGATCAGCGGCGACTCGCTGTGCATGTAGGGCATATAGAGGAAGGCGCGACGCGCCGGATCGAGGCTGCTGTCGGCGCCGGCGGCGACCGCTTCCTGGGCAAGAACCAGCGCCAGCGCGTCGGTGGCGAAGGATTGCGGGCGATCGCGGAAAATGTTGCGCGCGAACTGGTCGAGGACGATGATCTCGGCCAGCCGGCCGTCGGCGCGGCTGCGCCAGGCGTACAGCTCACAACGGCTGGCGGCGGCGTGCAGCGTGCCGAAGCGGGTCTCGATCAGGCGGTCGAAAGCGGCGGCCTTCGACCACCATTGCGCCGGAGTCGCCTCATTGAACCAGAAGGCAAGAACGTCGGCCGGAGTCATGCGTCGGCACGCACTGCTGAATGGCACGCCATACACATCGCCGCATCCTCGTCGGCCCTGCTTCTTTCGATCATCGGTCAGTGCTCGTCGACCCGCCCACGCAGCAGCTTGACCGCGCCACGCTTCACTTTGCTGTCGACGCGCCTGACCTGCGAGCCGCGCGTCGGCCGGGTCGGGCGCCGCGGCGTCGGCGTGAACGCCGCCCGGGCGATCAGTTCGCGCAGGCGGGTGAGCGCGTCGAGGCGGTTGCGGTCCAGGCTGCGATGCGCTTGCGCCTTGATGATCACCACGCCGTCGGCGCTGATCCGCTGGTCGCGCAGCTGCCGCAGGCGCTCCTTGATTTCGTCGGGCAGCGACGAGGCGCCGATGTCGAAGCGCAGGTGGATGGCGTTCGCTACCTTGTTGACGTTTTGGCCACCGGCGCCCTGCGCGCGGATAGCGATGAACTCGACTTCGCTCTCGCGCAATTCGATGCGTGGCGCCGACATCTGTGCCCTACTTGCCTTCGCCCGGCGGCGCGCCAACGCCCAGCGCCTGCCAGCCTGCGCTGCCGAGTTGGCGTAGCGTCTGCAGGTTGCGCTCGTAGATCAGGGCGGCGTCGGGAAAGGCGGCCACGGCACGGTCAAGGCTGGCCTCGCGCAGCAGGTGCAGCGTCGGGAACGGTGCGCGGTTGGTGCAGTTGGTGATGTCGTCGGCGTCGGTATCGGCGAAGGCGTACTGCGGATGGAAACTGGCCACCTGCAGAACGCCTTCGAGCTGCTGCATTCGCAGCACGACATTGACCAGATCGAGAAAGGCGACGAAGTCGTCGAAGTCGTTGAGGACCCAGGGGTGGATGAGCAGCGTCGTGTCGATTTCTTCCGGCGCCACCACCCGCAGCGCGTGCAGTTCGCGTTCCAGATCGGCGAGCAGGCTCTCGTCATCCGTCGCATCGCTGACCACGTAGCGCACCTGCCCCTTGCTGTGCACGCCCTTGGCAAAGGGACAGAGGTTGAGGCCGATCACCGCCTGTTCCAGCCAGCGACGCGTCGTGGCAATGGCTTGCTCGTGGCTGGCGTTGGTGGGGGGGAGCATGGGCAGGCGTTCTCTCGTCATTGCGTCGTGGCGATCGCGTCGTCGCGTCGGTCGGCTTGGCAAGGCGTGGTAGGCCGACATCGGTCCACTTTCGTCGTCAGGCTGCAGCACCCCGCCAGTGTAGCGATTCAGCGCACAACGGGCAAAATGTCGATCGGCAACGAATGCGTGGCGACACGCTGCAACACTGCGCCCGACCCTTCACCAGGACGATGTTTCCGCGCCGGCGCCCGGCGGCTTCGCCAACTTGGCGCACCGGAAATGCGATCTCTGCCGGGCGCAGAACGGAAACGGCCCGCGCAGCGCGGGCCGTCTTGCCGTTCAACGGGTGCCTGAGCGATGCTCAGTGACCAGATGCACCTGCGGCACCGATGCCGGTTTCCGAGCGCACCTTCTGCGCCGGGTAAAGCGAGCGTTCGAGCTGTGCTTGCTTGCCGGTATCCATCTTGGAAACCAGGTAGATGGTCAGGAAAGCAGCCGACATCGAGAACAGGCCCGGCGACGAGTACGGGAACAGCGCCGAGCCCTTCGGATTGCCCATGACGGCCTCCCACACCGAAGCCGAAACGATGGTCAGGCCAACCGACGAGATCAGGCCGACGAAACCACCCGCCACGGCCCCCTTGGTCGTGCAGTCCTTCCATAGTACCGACATGAAGAGCACCGGGAAGTTGGCCGAGCAGGCGATGGCAAAAGCGAGCATCACCATGTAGGCGACGTTCTGCTTCTCGAAGGCGATACCGAGAATCACGGCGATGATGCCCAGGCAGACGGTGGTGATCTTCGACACGCGCAGTTCCGCAGCCGAATCGGCCTTGCCCTTGCAGAACACCGTCGCGTACAGATCGTGCGACACCGCCGACGCGCCGGACAGCGTGAGACCGGCAACCACTGCCAGGATGGTGGCAAAAGCGACCGCCGAGATGAAGCCGAGGAAGACGTTGCCACCGACGGCGTTGGCCAGGTGGATGGCGGCCATGTTGCCGCCGCCCTTCAAACCCTTGGCCAGATCGCCATCGACGTAGTACGCGCCGGGATCCTGGGTGAGAAGGACGACCGCGCCAAAGCCGATGATGAAGGTGAGGATGTAGAAGTAGCCGATCCAGGTAGTCGCCCAACCCACTGACTTGCGTGCTTCCTTGGCGCTCGGAACGGTGAAGAAGCGCATCAGGATATGCGGCAGGCCGGCGGTACCGAACATCAGCGTCATGCCGACCGAGATCGCCGAGATCGGATCCTTGATCAGCGCACCGGGCCCCATGATGGCGTCGTGCTTGGAGTGGATTTCAACCGCCTTGGCAAAGAGTGCCTCGGGATTGAAATTGAACTGCCAGAGCACGGCCAGGGCCATGAAGCTTGCGCCACAGAGCAGCATGATCGCCTTGATGATCTGCACCCAGGTGGTTGCCGTCATGCCGCCAAACAGCACGTAGCACATCATCAGTACGCCGACGATGACCACTGCGTAGTGGTACTCGAGACCAAAGAGGACCTTGATCAGCTGACCCGCACCGACCATCTGCGCAATCATGTAGAAGCAGACGACGACCAGCGAACCGGACGCCGCGAAGATGCGGATCGGCGTCTGCGAGAAGCGGTAGGCGGCGACGTCGGCGAAGGTGAACTTGCCGAGGTTGCGCAGGCGTTCGGCCATCAGGAAGGTAATCACCGGCCAGCCGACCAGCCAGCCGATCGAGAAGATCAGGCCGTCAAAACCGTTGGCAAATACGAGACCGGAGATTCCCAGGAAGGACGCCGCAGACATGTAGTCGCCGGCAATCGCCAGACCGTTCTGGAAGCCGGTAATGCCGCCGCCGGCGGTATAGAAGTCAGCCGCCGTCTTGGTCTTGCTTGCTGCCCACTTGGTGATGAACAGGGTCATGATCACAAAGGCGCCAAACATGGCGATCGCAACCCAGTTGGTTTCCTGCTTTACCGTGGTCCCGAGGTCGCCGCCAGCAGCCACGGCCACGCCGGCGATCAGCAAGCCGAGCAGGATCACCGGGCTGTTGCGGATGGTCTTGGCAATCATCATTGATGGGCCTCGTGGATGATCTCGGCGGTCAGGTCGTCGAACTCCGAGTTGGCACGGCGGACGTAGATATTGGTGATGATGATGGTCAGCAGGATGACCCCGACCCCCATCGGAATACCGATCGAAGTGACCATGCCATCGGCCAGTTTCCTGGCCAGAAACTCCTTGTCGAAGGCAATCAGCAGGATGTATCCATAGTAGATAGCCATGATCAGGACGGTCATGACGATGCTGTAGGTCGAGCGCATGCTCACCAGTTTCTTGTACTTGGGGTTGGCGGTAATACGCGCCACCACGTCGTCGTCTTTCATGTTGCCTCCGCGGAAGGGAAGGGTTCGTCGAATCGTTCACGCTGACTGCCGCGCTGAAGGTAGGCTTGCGAACTTACGCCGGGCTTACAAAGTCTTATTTTTTCTGTTTATTAACAGTGACTTACATGACACTGAGCAAAGGCTTAACAGGCGCTTACAAGGGGCAAGAATGTTCTGATCGCTGGCGCCCGGCCGACTGGCGCGGGATGCTGCTGGTGCACGTCAAGGCCACCTGCTGCGCACTGCATTCGCCGGGTACAATCGCTGACGCGCGGCTGGCCAGCACGCTGCCCGAGGCCTGTTTCCAGGGCGAGCCGCGCCCCCTTACCCCTGTCCTTTGCCCGCCTGCCGATCGAGGTCCTTGATGCTTGTCCTGTTGATAGAAGATGATCCGGAGCTCTCTGATGGCGTCGCCACATTTCTTGCCGGGCAAGGCGACAGCGTTGTCGTCGAATCCAATGGCATGGCAGCGGATCGCTTGTTGCAGGAGAGGAAGTTCGACTTCGTTCTCGTCGATGTCGGCCTGCCAGGACTGAGCGGCTACGAAATCGTGCGCCGCATCCGGGAGCGTCGCCAATCGCTGCCGGTGATCATGATCACCGCACGTGATGCCCTAGACGATCGAATCTACGGGCTGGACCTCGGCGCGGACGACTACCTGTCGAAGCCCTTCGAGCTGGCCGAACTGACCGCGCGCATGCGCGCGACCACGCGTCGTGGTGCCAACAGCGTTGCCCGGCGAATCGAATTTGGCCCGCTGTCGATGGACATACAGGGGCGACACGCCTCGCTGGCCGAGCAGCCCCTGATCGTTTCCAGCCGCGAATGGGATCTGCTCAGCACTCTCGCCGCGGCTGACGGGCACACGGTGCCGAAGGAACGGCTGCAAGGCGATGGCAGCGTCAACGCCCTGGAAGTCTACGTCCACCGCCTGCGCCGTCGACTGGAACCAGCCGGCCTGAACATCCGCACCGTGCGCGGCTTCGGCTACCGTCTGGAAATCACCGCGGGCGTAGCCATCAAGACGCGGCCCGATGCCAACCGTTAACGCCAGTAAGGCAGGAGGCGGAAGCCATTCGGGCGCACCGGGCAGCGAGGTCCGCGCGACGACAAGGCGGGCGGGGACCAGTCTCCGGCGCAGCCTGCTGCGAGCGCTGGTACTGCCGATCGCCGCCGCCCTGCTGACGGGTGGCGTGTTCGGCTATCGAGCGGCCGAGAAAGTGGTCAGCAGTGCCTACGACCAGAGTCTGTCGAACCTGGCAAACGGCATCGCCAACCGTGCCCGGGTGGAAAACGGTGAAATCACCATCACCCTGTCGCCTGAGGCAGACGCCCTCCTGCGCACCGACACGGTGGACAACATCTATTTCCGGGTACGCGACGACTTCGGCCGAATCATCGCCGGCGACGCCGATCTGCCGCCGCCCGAGATTCCCGGGAGCGACTCGCCGGCACCGTCGCGGGAGACCCCGGCGAGCGATGAAGCCACCGCCAGTGGGCCGAGAATTTCGTTCTTTGACGCCCACTTCCGTGATCAGACGATACGCGGGGTGCGTTTCCACCCGATCGTCGACGGGCAAGGCATCTACGTCACGGTCGCCGAAACACTGGGCAAGCGCCGTGCGGCCATTCGCGACCTGTTGCTCGGCTTCGGTCTGGCCGTTTTTCTGGTACTCGCCGCCATCGCTGCCGTCGTACGCTACGGAATCACCTCCGGCCTGGCATCGCTGGATCACCTGCAATCGGAGCTTGCCGACCGTTCCGGCGAGGATCTCGCCCCGGTCGATCTGAACCAGGTGCCCGTCGAAATCCACGCGTTGGTGCGTGCGCTGAACGCCCTCCTGACGCGCTTGCAGGATGCGCACACCGCGCAACGGGAATTTCTGCAGAATGCTGCGCATCAATTGCGCGCGCCCCTCGCCGGTCTGCAAGTCCAGGTCGAATTGCTCCGCAGCCAGCAGACTGACCAGACGGTGGCGGAGAATTTGCGCCAGTCGGTCAAGCGCGTCACTCGCCTGGCCAATCAGTTGCTGGCGCTGGCCCGAGCCGAGGGCGGTCAGCATCTGATGGCGAATGCGTCGTCGGTCGATCTGGCCAAGCTGATCGACGAGATGCTCGACGACTGGCTGCGCATCGCCGACGAGAAGAAGATCGATTTCGGCATGCAGCGCGATCTTTCGACGATGGCCGGCGATCCGACGCTGCTCCGGGAACTGATCGCCAACCTGGTCGACAACGCACTCAAATACACGCCCGCCGGCGGACAGGTCACCTTGCGCTGCGAACGCGTCGCTGACGTCGTCGAGATTGACGTCAGCGACAACGGCCCCGGTATTCCCGAGCACGAGCGCGAACGCGTATTCGAGCGTTTTCATCGCTTGCCCGACGCGCCGGCGACCGGCAGTGGCCTGGGTTTGGCGATTGCGCGGGAAACGGTTGGCGGTCACCGCGGTTCGATCGCCATCGTCGGCGCGGCCGACGGCGAAGGCACCTGCGTCCAGGTGCGCTTGCCAGCCAAGCCGGCGACCGCTTCGCTCGCCAGCCGCTCTGCCTGAGCAGCAGCGACAGCCAGCGCTTACAATGCCCGCTCAGTAGCGGGAGAGTGAGCAATGGAAAGCATCGAAGCGGTGGTCATCGGTGCCGGCGTCGTCGGCCTGGCCTGCGCGCGCGAGTTGGCGCGGCGCGGATTCGAAACGGTGATTCTCGAACGGCACGGCGCCTTCGGCACTGAGACCAGCGCGCGCAACAGCGAGGTCATCCACGCCGGGCTCTACTACCCGACGGATTCGCTGAAGGCAAGACTCTGCGTGGCCGGTCGACAACAGCTCTACGCCTTCTGCGCCACACACGCGATCAGCCACCAACGCTGTGGCAAGCTGGTCGTCGCCACTTCGCCGGCGCAGGAGAGCAGGCTGGCAGCCCTGCAGAAGCAGGGCGAAGCCAACGGCGTCGACGATCTGCAGCGCCTGAGCGCCGCCGAGGCGCGCGCGCTCGAACCCGGGCTGGCCTGTACGGCAGCTCTCCTCTCGCCTTCCACCGGCATCGTCGACAGCCACGGCCTGATGCTCGCCCTGCTCGGCGACGCCGAGACCGCCGGCGCGGCGCTGGCCCTGCACAGCCCCTTGCTGCGCGGATCGCTGGACGCGAACACGCCGGGCATCGTGCTCGAAAGCGGCGGTGCTGACGGCCTGCGCTTCAAGGCCAGGCGGGTGATCAACGCCGCCGGCCTGTGGGCGCCGCAGGTGGCGGCGTCGCTGGCCGGCTTCCCGAGGACGCTGATCCCGGCCAACTTCCACGCCAAGGGCAGTTACTACGCCTTGACGGGTCGCACGCCGTTCTCGCGACTGGTTTACCCGCTCCCCGAAGCCGGCGGCCTGGGAGTGCACCTGACGCTCGATCTCGGTGGCCAGGCGCGCTTCGGCCCGGACGTCGAGTGGTTGCCGGACCCGACCCCTGCCCAGCCGATCGACGAACCCGACTATCGCGTCGACCCGGCGCGCGCCGACGCCTTCTACGCCGAGATCCGCCGCTACTGGCCGGCCTTGCCGGACGCGGCATTGACGCCGGCCTACGCCGGAATCCGGCCCAAGATCGTCGGACCCGGCGCACCGGCGGCCGACTTCCTCATCCAGGGTCCGGCGCAACACGGCATTGCCGGGCTGGTCAACCTGTTCGGCATCGAATCGCCCGGTTTGACGGCGTGTCTGGCGATCGCCGAGCGTGCCGCCGATGCCGCCGACGGGACCCGCGAGCGGCAATTCCGCGCACACGGCTGACGCCATGCGCGCGGTCCTCGACACGAATGTAATCATCGACCTGCTGCACTTCGCCGATCCCGAGGCGCTGCTACTGCGCGCCGCCATCGACAACGGCTCGCTGCACTGCTTCAGCGACCGGCAGTGCCTGGACGAACTGGAACGTGTTGCGGCCTACGCGCAGTTTTCGCTCGATGGTGCGGCGCAGGAGGCGCTGATCGAGCGCTACCGCGGCTTCGTGAGCTTCTGCGAGCCGGCCGGGGATGAGGATGGTGACGCGTATCGGCTGCCGCGCTGTCGCGACGCTGACGATCAGAAATTCCTGATCCTCGCGCTCCGCTGCCGGGCCGACCTGCTGATTACCCGCGACCGCGAGTTGCTCAGACTGGCCGGGCGCCGTCACCCAGCGCCACCGTGTGCGATTGTTGGCGCCGCGCCGGCAGCGGCATTGCTGGCGGCGGGCACCGCCTTGCAACCGGCAGGCGCGACACCCGGGGAAACACCGGCGTCGGCGAAGACGCGCTCGCCGAGCCGGTCAGTGTGACGACCCGGAACCCCGCCTCGCGCAGTTGGGCTTGCGCGACGGCGCCTACTGGCCGCGCCGGAAAACCCAGACGCTCTCGCTGGACGCCTCTTCGGCGTAGGCATAGCCACCGACGGTGAAATCCTTCAACGCAGCCGGCCCGGGAAGCCGGTTGATGATCGCAAAACGCGCCATCAGGCCACGCGCGCGCTTGGCGAAGAAGCTGACGACGCGGAACTTGCCACCGCCCCAATCCTCGAACACCGGCCGCACGACCGGCAGCGACAGCTTTTTCGGTTTGATTGCCTTGAAGTATTCCTCCGACGCCAGGTTGACCAGCACCGACGCGTTGGCGTCGGCCAGGGCGACGTTGAGCGCTTCGGTGATGCGCTCGTCCCAGAAAGCGTAGAGGTCCTTGCCGGCCGGGTTGGCCAGCCGCGTCCCCATCTCCAGCCGATAGGCCTGGATCAGGTCGAGCGGCCGCAGCAGGCCATAGAGTCCGGAGAGAATGCGCACGCGCTGCTGCGCAAACTGCAGGTCGTCCGCGGACAGCGTCTCGGCGTCGACGCCCGCGTAAACGTCGCCGTTGAAGGCCAGTATGGCCTGCCTGGCGTTGTCCAGAGTGAAAGGCTGCGACCACTCGGCATAGCGGGTCGCGTTCAGGGCAGCGAGCTTGTCACTGATCTTCATCAGACTGGCAAGCGCCGATGGAGACAGCTCACGCAGGCGCTCGATGAGCAGCTGTGACTGCTCGAGAAATTGCGCTTGCGAGTAAGCGGCAAGCGTCGATGGCGTCTGGTAATCGAAGGTCTTGGCGGGCGAGAGAACGATGATCATCGGCTGGCTCCGGCGGCAGAAGTCTCGAGATGAATGTTTGCTACTATTCCGCCATTGTAATCGACGTCGTCAGCGGGCACGACTCTGCGCAGCACTTCACCTGCCTGAATGCCAAAGCAATGGAAGAGATCCTCAGCCAACTGCGCAGTCCGGACGCCAATTCGACGCAACTGCTGACCCAGTTGATCGACGAGATTCGACCCGCCGACGCGCACGACATCGCCTTCGCCAAGGGGCGCATGGAAGCCCTCAGCGGGATCCTGCACGCGCAACCCGAGCTGCGCGCGCGTTTGCGCGACACGCTGACCGAACTCGCCCAGACCCACCGTCATGGCGAGCTGTATACGGTCACCGGCATCCTGCCCAACACCGGCTTCGTCAGCGAAGCGCTGCGCCGCATCGGCCACAAGCTGCTGCCCGAAGTGCTCGACCGCGGGCTTTTGCGCACGGTCCTGCGGCGCATGTTTCACCAGGCGAGCGACCGCTACTGGGTCAACGGCGTCGGAGAAGATGCCTGGCTGCAGCTGATCGCCGCCATGCGCTTCGATGAGGTTCCGGCCAGCGGGCAAATGCCGGCCGCGGTCGGCGAAATCCTGCGCTCGCTGCGCGTCCTCTCGTACTGGATCGCCGCCGGCGGCATGGAGCCCGAACTGCTGCGCCTGGAACCGTCGCTCGAAACCTACGAATCGCCTTTCGTCGCCCAGAACGTCGAGATGGCGGCCTACATCGATGCCTTCCCCGAGCACTGGGGCAAGCCGGTCGACGGCGACACCGACGACCGCCAGTCGCGCGTCCTCTTCAGCCAGTGCCTGGAAGTGATCGAACGTGTGCGCAGGAAGGCGGCCCGCGACGGCACCAGCATCCGCCTCACCTATCACCTGCGGCGCCTGCGGCAGCTGCTGCGCCGCAGCGAGCAGCTCCTCGACATTCTCGCCGGCCTGCAGAGCGACCGCAGCGGCGTCGCCGCCTATCCGCCGATCGTCACCCTGGCCATGCAGATCATCTGCGACGAGTGCCTGCGCGACAACCTCGCCCGCCACCTGCGCCAGAACACCGAACTGATCGCCCTGCGGGTGACCGACAACGCCAGCCAGCGTGGCGAACACTACATCACCGAGACGGCGCCGGAATACTGGTCGATGGCGCGCTCGGCGGCGATTGGCGGTGCGGTCATTGCGCTCATGGCCTGCCTGAAACTGGCCCTCGTCGAAACGCACATGCCGCCGCTGACCGGGGCGATTCTTTTCTGCCTCAACTACGGACTGGGCTTCTGCCTGATCCACCTCCTACACGGCACCGTCGCCACCAAACAACCGGCGATGACCGCCAACGCCATCGCCGCCGGCATCAAGGAGGCCGGCGGCCGGTTGCGCAACGTCGAAGCGATGACCGACCTCATCGCGCGCGCCCTGCGCACTCAGGTCATCGCCATTCTCGGCAACGTCTTCATCGCCATCCCGCTCTCGGCGCTGCTCGCCTGGACCTTTCTTACGCTCAGCGGCACGCCCTTCGCCGGTCGCGAGGAATCGCTCTATCTCCTGAAGGCGCAAAGCCCGCTCCACGGCGGTGCCCTCTTCTACGCGGCGATTGCCGGCGTCTGCCTGTTCATCTCCGGCCTGATCAGCGGCTACTACGACAACTACGCCGCCTACAACCGCGTCCCCGAGCGCATCCTGCAACTCGCCTGGCCGAAACGCCTGGTCGGCGAATCGCGCCGGCGCCGCTTCGCCACCTACGTCGGAGAAAACCTCGGCGCCCTCGCCGGCAACTTCCTCTTCGGCGTCCTGCTCGGCGGCACCACGCTCTTCGGCCTCCTCCTCGGCCTGCCGATCGACATCCGCCACGTCGCCTTCTCCTCGGCCTTCGTCGGCATCGCCTTTGTCGGGCTGGATTTCGGCGAACACCTGCTCCTCTTCGTCGCCGCGCTGATCGGCGTCGCCGCCATCGGCTTCATCAACCTGGCAGTCAGTTTCACGCTCGCGCTCAACATCGCGCTGCGCTCGCGCCAGGTTTCCGACCCGCAGTGGAAACTCCTGGCACGATCGGTGTTCACTCACCTGCGCCGCAAGCCGGCGGACTTTTTCCTGCCGCCGCGGCGCAACGCTGAAGACGATGCGGTCCCGGCTGACGAACGGGGCGCGTCCGACAACAGCAAGTGATGTGCCAGGGGCTGGGTTAGCCACACGCCCAGAGCGTTGGGGCGGTGGTGAAATAGCGCTCACGCCTGTTGCCAAACCGCTTATGGTAGATTTCGCACGAACACCTGAAGAGGCTGAGCATTGATCCCATCAGAGCTACTCCGACAGAACCGGCAACAAATCATGCAGATCGTCGCCGCTCACCGCGCCGCAAGACCGCGCGTTTTCGGCTCGGTTCTGCGTGGCGAGGATAGCGAAAAGAGTGACCTGGACCTGCTGGTTGATGCCCTACCGGGGGCGACCCTGCTCGATCTCGGGAGTATCCAGATTGACCTTGAAGAACTCCTTGGCATCCGGGTAGACGTACTGACGCCAGGCGATCTGCCAACCCGGTTTCGCCAACAGGTATTGCGGGAAGCACGGCCACTGTGAATGCCAATGACACCAAGCTGCGGCAGCTGGACTACGTTGAGCACATGCTCGAGGCGATTCGCCTGGTCCGCAGTTACGTTAAAGGCATGAGCCGTGACGCCTTCTTCGCAGACAAGAAAACCCAGCAAGCGGTCGTCCTGAACATTCTGATTATTGGCGAGGCGGCCGCTCAGACTGCCAAGGAATACCCGGAATGGGCAAACCGACACCCGGAGGTTCCGTGGCGAGCCATGCGCGGCATGAGAAATCGTCTGGCACACGGCTACTTCGACATCAATCTGGAGTTGGTTTGGGATACGGTGCAGGGTCCCTTGCTTGAACTTCGAAGCCAGTTGCTTGGAGTCCTGAGCGAGGAATCTGCGGCCAAGAAATAAACGACAATGGGCGAGCAAGGGGGCCCGCGGCCGGAGTGACAGCGATGTGCGCGACTGAAGACTGGACGGCGCCGATGAAGCGTCCACCGAGTCCGCGCTGCCTGCTCTCGTAATAGACAGCGCCCTCACGCAACTCCGCCAGCGCGTCCCGGTGATACTCGACTCCCGTCGAGCGCTGGCATTGCTCACCCTGGAAAGCACTTCGTCGGCAGCAAGCGAATTTATGTCACCAGCACGAACGTCATCGAAGCGGCGGCGCGCCTCACGTAACCAGAGTGGGCTTATCTCGGCGGCATCCAGGCTTTCCACGACGCAATCAGCCAAGCTTGCCCGCGCTTCGTTGGCCATTTCTTCTGGCGACAAGTGCACGCGAGAAACCCTTGTCGCCGCTGAAATTCCACCGGTTCTCGCGCCGCTGCCCCGGTCGCAAAGAACCGGGCAACCACCGCCCACACACCGTCATTGCGAGGAGGCGCAGCCGACGCGGCAATCCAGTTCCATCCTCTCACCATTTTCCGCCGCATTGGCAACGCAAAAAGCCAAACCTCTGGATTGCCGCGTCGGCTGCGCCTCCTCGCAATGACCCGCGGGCTGGTGTGGCGCCGCCTTCCCGGCGAGACATTCGGCCAAGCCGAAAACGGCGCGACACCCTGCGCTCGCTTGACTTCATCGCTTCCCGACGGCGTGCGACACTACACTGCTCCCCAGCGATTGAAGGCCGGACCTGGATATGCTCCAATCAAGTCGTTTTCCGATGGCATTTTTCGTCAAATGGTGATGACCTCCCCGCCGTTCGCGCCGCGATGTCTGTGCCTGGATATCGAAACCGCTTTCGATGACCTTCTCTCCATTCACAAACTGGCCGGCTGGCGAGCGGACACCAACGAAGGCGTTTCCCTGGCCGGGCCGCAAATCGCCGCCGCCGTCGATCGCCTCGACGCACTCACCGAAGGAGCGGCCTTCGTCCTCGGACACAATGTCGTGCGCCATGACCTCCCGGCACTCGCCAGGGTCTATCCACAGCTGCAACTGAACAAGCTGCCAGCCGTCGATACGCTGGAGCTTTCGCCGCTCGCTTTCCCCGCCAACCCGTACCACAGCCTGGTCAAGGACTACAAGCTCGTCCGCGACGCGCGTAATGACCCGCTCAAGGACGCGCAACTGGCGCTGAAGCTCTGGCAGGACCAGTACGCGGCCTTTGCCGCACTTGCTGTCTCGTCTCCCGACGAGATCGCCTGCCACCATTTCTTCCTCGCGCGTGACACCCGGGGAGGCGTCGGCAGCTTCTTCGCCAAGCTCCGGGCGGCGATGCCGCCGAAGGCTGGCGAGGTCCATGCGGCCGTCGGTCGCCTCGCGGCGTGCAAGGTTTGTCCCGCTCATCTTGCCGAGATCCTCGACCAGGCGCTCGTCGATCCAGGCGTCGGGCGGGCATTCTCCTACGTGCTCGCCTGGCTGCGCGTCAGTGGCGGCAACTCCGTCCTGCCCCCCTGGGTACGCCGGCAATACCCGGCAACGACCGAGCAGATAGAGAGGTTGCGCGAGACACGCTGCGCCGACCCGGCCTGCCCGTACTGCGCCGTCTATCTGGACCCCGGCAAGGAACTGGAACGCTACTTCGCCTTTTCCGCCTTTCGCCCGGAGCCCGCGAACGCCGCGGGAGGCTCGCTGCAGGAGGACATTGTCTGCGCCGGGTACGGCGAAGAAAGCCTCCTCGCCATCCTGCCTACCGGCGGCGGCAAGTCGATCTGCTATCAGCTGCCGGCATTGTCGCGGCACTGGCGTAACGGCGCTCTCACGGTGATCGTCTCGCCGCTGCAGTCGCTGATGAAGGACCAGGTCGACAACCTGATCAAGGTGGGGATCTACAGCGCAGCGACCCTCAACGGACTGCTGACCATGCCGGAACGACGCGACGTTCTGGAGAAGATCCGCCTCGGTGATGCCGGAATCCTCCTGGTGTCCCCGGAACAGTTCAGAAACCGGGCCTTTGTCGAAGCCATCCGGCAGCGACAGATAGGCGCCTGGGTATTCGACGAGGCCCACTGCCTCTCCAAGTGGGGCAACGATTTCCGCCCTGACTACCTGTACGTCTCGCGCTTCATTCGCGAGCGCCACGCGCGCAGGCCGGACGACCGCGCGCCGGTCAGTTGTTACACGGCAACCGCGAAACGCGAGGTCATCGAGGATATCCGCAGCCACTTTCTGGATTCGCTTGGCGTCGAGCTGCGAATCTTTGACGGCGGGCACGAACGGCAGAACCTGCAGTACGAGGTGATGGCGGTGACCAAGCCGGAAAAACAGCCTCTGATCCATCGGCTTCTCGAGAAGGAGTTCGGCGACGCCGCCAAAGCTGACCGCCACGGCGGCGCCGTCGTCTTCACGGGCCGCCGCAAGGGCGCAGAAGAGATATCCGGTTTTCTGCGCGACATGGGCTGGGCCTGCGCGCACTTCCACGCCGGCCTTGACCCAGGCATCAAGAAGGACGTGCAACAGGCGTTCATCGAAGGCGAGCTCAGGGTCATCGTCGCCACCAACGCTTTCGGGATGGGGGTCGACAAGCCCGACGTGCGCATCGTCATCCACGCCGACATTCCAGGCTCGCTTGAAAACTACCTCCAGGAGGCGGGCCGCGCAGGGCGTGATCGGCAGGACGCGCGCTGCGTGCTGCTCTACGACGAGGAGGACGTCGAGTCCCAGTTCAACCTGTCGTCCCGCTCCCGCCTCTCGCGCAGTGACATCGCCGCCATTCTGCGCACGCTTCGCCGCTACGCCGGAAAAACGAAGAGCAGCGAGATCGTCGTCACGCCCGGTGAAATCCTCGCTGACGACGATCTGGAAAGCAGCATCGACGCCGACAATCCGGACGCCGACACCAAGGTGAGAACGGCCATTTCCTGGCTGGAACGCGCGCGATTCCTGGAGCGCAACGAGAATCACACGCGCGTCTTCCCCGGCAGCCTCAAGGTGCCGACACTCGAGGCGGCCGCGAAGCGCCTGGACAAGGCCAACCTCTCCAATGACATGCGACGCAAGTACCTCGGTCTGGTGTCGCTGTTGATCAATGCACGCGACGACGAAGGCGTCAGCACCGACGAACTGATGGCCGCGCTGGGCGAGTCCAGCGACAACATCATCCGCATGCTTCATCAACTCGAGCAGATGGGCGTTCTCAGCAACGACCTAGCGCTGACGGTTCTGCTGCGCAAGGGCGTCAGGGACGCCAGCAGTGATCGGCTTGCCCGCGTGGCGGAAATGGAAAAGGCGGTGCTGGCGCTGCTCCCCGAACTGGCGCCCGACGCCGACAGCGGCGAGTGGCAGGACGGCAATCTGCGGGGGCTGTGCCAGGATCTCAAGCTGCGCAGTGGCGTCGACTTCATCCCCGAGCAGCTGATGAAACTGCTGCACTCGCTGGCGCGGCCTTTTGGCGATGGCGAAAAGGGTCGGCGGGCGTCCTTTGACGTCAGGCTGCTGCGCCGCGAAATCCTCAAGGTTCGCCTGCGGCGCAGCTGGTCCAACATCCGCGGGATCAGCGACAGGCGCCGGGCGGTGGCTGGCGTTCTGTTGCAGACGCTGCTCGGCAAGCTCGACGACAAGCTGCGCGGCGTCGACCTGCGCGTGGAATGCAGGCTCGGCGACCTGGCCGGGGCGCTGCGCTCCGATCTTGAAATCGGGCCACAGGTGAAGGACGAGCTGACCGCCATCGAGGCCGGCCTGCTCTACCTGCACGACAACGGCGTCCTGATCCTCGATCGCGGCAAGACGGTCTTCCGCTCGGCAATGACGATCCGCATCACCCCGGAAGAAAAGTCGCGTGGCTTCACCAACGCGGATTTCGAGCCGCTCAAGGAACACTACAGCGAGAAGAACTTCCAGATTCACGTCATCCACGAATACGCAAAGCTGGGCCTGAACAAGCTGTCTGCCGCATTGAGCTTCGTCTTCGCCTATTTCTCCCTGTCCAAGCTCGACTTCATTCGCCGCTACTTTGCCGGGCGCAAGGAAATCCTCGAACGGGCAACGACGGAAGAGTCGTATCGGCGAATCGTCGACAGCCTGCGACACCCCCTGCAACAGCGCATCGTTGCCGAAAAGCCCGACGCCAACCGCCTGATCCTTGCCGGTCCCGGGTCGGGCAAGACACGCGTCATCGTGCATCGCGTGGCGTACCTGGCCCGTGTTCTGCGCGAACCCGCGTCGAGCATCATCGTCCTGGCGTTCAACCGCGGCGCGGCGTGGGAGATTCGTCACCGCCTGCGCAGTCTCATCGGCGCCGAAGCGGGCGCGGTGACCGTGCTCACCTACCATGCCCTGGCACTTCGCCTGACCGGCACGAGTCTTGCCGCCCTGGCCGAGAACAGCGGAGAAGAACCCGCACGGCAAGGTCTCGACCAGATCCTCGACGAGGCCGTCGCCCTGCTGCAGGGGAAAACCGCTCCGGGCGGAGTCGATGGCGAAGGCGACGAACTGCGCGAGCGCCTGCTCGCCGGCTATCGCTACATCCTGGTCGACGAGTACCAGGACATCGACCAGCGCCAGTACGAGCTGATCAGCGCCCTCGCCGGCCGCCAGACCCAGGACAGTGATGCCCGCCTGACCGTCCTCGCCGTCGGCGACGACGACCAGAACATCTATACCTTCCGGGGCACCAGCAACACCTTCATCCATCGCTTCCGGCAGGACTACCAGGCGACGGTCGAGTATCTGGTCGAAAACTATCGCTCCAGCGCCCATATCGTCGCCGCCGCCAATACGCTCATCGCACCGCATCGCGAGCGGCTGAAGATCAGTCACCCGATTCGCATCAACCATTCGCGCAAGGACGACCCGCCGGGAGGACGCTGGCAGCAACGCGATCCCGCAGCCCAGGGCCGCGTACAGGCGCTTCGTGTCCCCAGGGATGCGATCGGCCAGGCCGTCGTCGTGATGGCCGAGCTCGCGCGGCTGAAAGCGCTCGACCCGACCGGCGACTGGTCGGATTTCGCCGTGTTGGCGAGAAACCGGGCGACCCTTGACCCCGTCCGCGCCTGGTGTCACCAGAACGACGTCGCCTACCGCATGTCCGAGCGCGACAGCTCGGGACCGAAATTCCACCAGACACGCGAGGCCTGCCGTGTTCTCGACCTGTTGCGCAACAAGCCTAACCGGCGACGCAGGGCGGCCACCCTGTCGCGCTGGTTCGAGGCTCGTTTCTCGAATGCGCAGCGCGCCAACCCCTGGCTGGTGTTGCTCGCCCAGTTCATTGACGAGCTGAACTGCGTGTGGGGCGATCTTTCGCTGCCCAGCGGCACCATCATCGACGAGCTCTACGAGTTCGCCACCGACGCGGCGAGGTCCGAGCAGGGCCGCCTGACACTATCGACGGTGCACTCGGCCAAGGGGCGCGAGTTCCGCCATGTCGTGATCCTCGACAACGGCGACTGGCAGGATGCGTCAGACGACGAACGCCGTCTCTACTACGTCGGCATGACCCGCGCAAGGGAACTGCTCCTGCTGTGCGAATCCATGAGTGCGACGAACCCGTTCTCCCCACGCCTGTCGGACCCCGGCATCACCCGGGTTCCCCTGCCCCAGGACATCGAACGCCCGGAAGCCCTTGCCTGGCGCTACGTTTCGCTCGGGCTGGCGGACGTCGACCTCAGCTTTGCGGGGCGGCTGCCCCCAGGCCATGCGATTCACCGAGCGCTGGAAGAGCTCGATCACGATTCGTCGCTGCGAGTCGTTCAAACGGACAAGCGAATCGAACTTTGCGCCGCCGAGAACGGACGGCCCGTCGGCGCCATCGCAAAAAACTGCCGACTTCCCGCTGGTCAGATAATAGCCATCAAGGTCGACACCCTCGCCCGGCGATTCAGGAAGCAGTCGAATCCGGATTTTGCCCACCAGCTCAAGGTCGACGCCTGGTGGGTGCCGCTCGCCACCGTGACGATTGCGCCGAATGGGGAGATTCAGAGCGGTCAAATCCGTAGACCATGGAACTCGAACGCCCAGTAACGAAAAGCCAATCCTTGGGCAGATTTTATGCGCTTTCTTTCAGGTTCCCCCTTGCGAGGTCTGCTCGATGAATTCAGAAATATCACCTTTGATGCAGATGCTTTTATGAGCAATCTGTCGGGGAACGTCGGCATGCTCCATATTAACCCGAATCATCGCTGAATTCGCAAACGAGTCGGTGATCCTTTCCATTGGCAGGCGAATAACTGCGGGTGTGTTGTACCCTGAACCAAGGTCCAACAGCAGCAGCTTCTTGCCGTTCATGTCCTCCAGCCAACGGAGCAGTCGTTCACGCTGCGGAGCGAAATGGCCATCCACCATCGACCCGTCAACGCGAACGTTCGGAAACATGGTTCCTCCGCAATTCGGGCACACCGGAACGGCCGCTTCATCAACAATAATCTGCTCAACCGGATCCAGCGCATTGTTCAGCCGATCAAAGAACGGCTTCATGTCCCAGGCCTGCTGGCAGCAGGGAATCGTACACTGAATTTTTCCATAACTGCCCTGCGGTGAATAAATGCGCTGCGTATCAAATCCGTTCTTGTGAAACAGCTCGTCAACGTTGGAAGTCATGACGAAGCAGTTTCTGTCGCCAATTAAACTGCGCAGCTTTTGGTATAGAGGATTCGTTGATTGGCTGTAGTAGACATAGTTCAGCTGTGTCGCCCAGTAACCCCACATTTCCAACGGCGTCCAATTCCGGTAGCCGACAAGATCATACTGCCTCAAAAAACCGCGCCTTTTCCAGGCGGGAAAGACTCGGGCGAACGCTTCGCGGTCGGAATAGTTCAGGCCCGCGGCGGCAGTAAGCCCTGCGCCCGCACCAATCAAAATCCCGTCGCTTTCTTTTATTAGAACGCAGGTGTCTTTTATATTCTCATTAATCATAATACTTCCATCAGCTTTTTATAAAGAGCGCAATCCTTATCGGTGAAAACGTTGAAAACGACGTGGTCCAGATCGGCCGCATGTTGCTGCAACCAGGAAATAACCGTTGAAAACGCCGCCTCGGCCGCTTCGGCCTGTGGATAACCAAAAACACCGGTGGAAACACAGCAGAATGCCACGCTTCTAATCTGCGGCATTGCTGCGCTCAGCTCCAGGCAATTGGTATAGACCTCCCGCAACTGCCGTTCGCTCTCCTCATCCAAGCTATCACTGACAATGGGCCCGACCGTGTGCAGGACAAATTTGGACGGGAGATTGTAGGCTCTGGTAATTTTGGCCTGTCCCGTCGGCTCAGGAAATCCTTGCCTGCGCATGATGGCATCGCAGTCATCCCTGAGTTGAACGCCTGCGGCAGTATGTATGGCATTATCGATGCACTTGTGCAGCGGCTGAAAGCACCCGAGCATTTGATTATTTGCCGCATTGACAATTGAATCAATTCTAAGCTTGGTGATATCGCCTTGAAAAATGGAAACACGAGTGGAGCCTACGCGCTTAGCGTTCCGGACAAGGTCATTCACGTCAACGATCTTCTTTTCGGTCAGCTCAGTCTGCAGCAGCCGATTGAGGGCCTCGATTTCGGTTTCCTTCAGAAAGCCGGGTTGAAGAATGTTGAGGGCGGCGTGGAGCAACCTCCTTCGATCCTCATAACCAATCGCCGCGGGGGCTCGGAGCCGCGAGAGCGGATCCTTAACGGCAGACAACAAGACATCGAGTGCCGAACACTTTTCAGCCTCGCTGTCAAACGGCAGTGCCGCTTTATATTCCTCAAACAGAGAAAGATCATCCGCATAATCGGTGTGAAGGAGCAGTTTCATATTTATATATTCTCCTTGTTACTTTTTTCTTTACCGCCCCATGAATTGCTTCAACGGTGCCCCAGCTCTCGAATAGCTTACCGCTTTCACTCCGGAACAGGTGGCAGAGGGCAAGGCTGCGCTACCCGGAGGATTGGCGAGCCCGCCCGTTGGGCTTCAGAGCGACTGCCACGGATCTCCTCACGTCGGCAATCATACCTGCCACGAAAAAAGCCCCCGCCAGCTTGCCGGCGAGGGCTTTTTCCACTGTCGCTTACGGCGAAGGTCAGACGGTCACGGTATCCGCCACTTCACTGAACTCCTTGATCTGGTCGAAGTTCATGTAGCGATAGACATCCGCAGCCTTGGCGTTCACCACCTTCACCTGTTCCATGTACTCGGCGACGGTCGGGATGCGGCCCAGCAGGGCGCAGATCGACGCCAGTTCGGCGGAGCCGAGATAGACGAAGGTGTCGATGCCGAGGCGGTTCGGGAAGTTGCGTGTCGAGGTCGACATCGCCGTGCTGCCCTTTTTGATCTGCGCCTGGTTACCCATGCACAGCGAGCAGCCGGGCATTTCCATGCGTGCGCCGGACTTGCCGAGGATGGCGTAGTAGCCTTCCTCGTTGAGGATCGCGGCGTCCATCTTGGTTGGCGGCGCAACCCACAGACGGGTCGGGATGTCGGTCTTGCCTTCGAGGACCTTGCCGGCGGCACGGAAGTGGCCGATGTTGGTCATGCACGAGCCGATGAACACCTCGTCGATCTTGGCGCCGGCGACTTCGGAGAGGAGCTTGGCGTCGTCCGGGTCGTTCGGGCAGGCGACGATCGGCTCCTTGACGTCGGCGAGGTCGATCTCGATCACAGCGGCGTACTCGGCGCCGGCGTCGGCCTTGAGCAGTTCGGGCTTGGCGATCCACGCTTCCATGGCCTTGATGCGTCGGCCGAGCGTGCGCTTGTCTTCGTAGCCGGTGGCGATCATCCACTTCATCAGCGTGATGTTCGAGCGCATGTACTCGATGATCGGCGCCTTGTCGAGCTGGATCGCGCAGGCGGCGGCGGAGCGCTCGGCAGCGGCGTCGGAGAGCTCGAACGCCTGTTCGATCTTGAGATCCGGCAGGCCTTCGATTTCCAGGATGCGGCCGGAGAAGATGTTCTTCTTGCCCTTCTTCTCGACGGTCAGCAGGCCGGCCTTGATGGCGTAGTAGGGAATGGCGTTGACCAGGTCACGCAGGGTGACGCCATCCTGCAGCTTGCCCTTGAAGCGGACCAGCACCGATTCCGGCATGTCCAGCGGCATCACACCCGTAGCGGCGGCGAAGGCGACCAGGCCGGAGCCGGCGGGGAACGAAATGCCGATCGGGAAACGGGTGTGAGAGTCGCCGCCGGTGCCGACGGTGTCGGGCAGCAGCAGGCGGTTCAGCCAGGAGTGGATGATGCCGTCGCCGGGACGCAGCGAGACACCGCCACGGGTGCTGATGAAAGCCGGCAGTTCGCGGTGCGTACGCACATCGACCAGCTTCGGATAGGCAGCGGTGTGGCAGAACGACTGCATCACCATGTCCGCCGAGAAACCGAGGCAGGCGAGATCCTTGAGTTCGTCGCGGGTCATCGGGCCGGTGGTGTCCTGCGAGCCGACGGTGGTCATGCGCGGTTCGCAATAGGTACCCGGCAAAACGCCCTTGCCTTCCGGCAGGCCGCAGGCCCGTCCGACCATTTTCTGCGCCAGCGTGTAGCCCTTGCCCGGGTCGGCAGGATTGTGCGGCACCCGGAACAGCGTCGAGACCGGCAGGCCGAGCGCTTCGCGCGCCCGGGTGGTGAGGCCACGGCCGATGATCAGCGGGATGCGTCCGCCGGCACGCACTTCGTCGAGGATCACCGGCGTCTTCAGCTGCGATTCGGCGATGACGGCACCGTCCTTCGTCGCGGTGACCTTGGTGGTCGCGGTGTCGATCTGCAGTTCGATCTCGTCGCCCATGTCCATCTGCTCGACGTCGAGTTCGATCGGCAGCGCGCCGGCGTCTTCCATGGTGTTGAAGAAGATCGGGGCGATCTTCGAACCCAGGCAGAAGCCGCCGAAGCGCTTGTTGGGAACGAAGGGGATATCTTCGCCGGTGAACCAGAGCACGGAGTTGGTCGCCGACTTGCGCGACGAACCGGTGCCGACGACGTCGCCGACGTAGGCGATCAGGTTCCCTTTCTTGGCCAGCGCTTCGAGCTGCTTGATCGGGCCGCGCTCGCCCGCGACGTCGGCTTCGATTCCCGGACGCGGGTTCTTGAGCATGGCCAGCGCGTGCAGCGGGATGTCCGGACGCGACCAGGCGTCGGGTGCCGGCGACAGGTCGTCGGTGTTGGTTTCGCCGGTGACCTTGAAAACGGTCAGCTTCTGCGACGCGGGAACTTCCGGACGCGAGGTGAACCACTCGCCGTCGGCCCAGCTCTGCAGCACTGACTTGGCGTTGGCGTCGCCCTTGTCGGCGAGATCCTTGACGTCGTGGAAGAAGTCGAAGACCAGCAGGGTCTTCTTGAGGGCCTCGGCGGCGATGGCGCCGGTCGGGCCGCTGAGGAGGTCGATCAGCGGCTTGACGTTGTAACCGCCGAGCATCGTGCCGAGCAGTTCCGTGGCCTTCTCGCGCGAAACCAGCGCGCAGATCTCCTCGCCCTTGGCGACCTTGGCCAGAAACACGGCCTTGACCTTGGCGGCATCATCGACACCCGCTGGAACCCGGTAGGTCAGCAGTTCGACCAGAGCCGCCTCTTCACCTTGCGGCGGATTCTTCAGCAGGCCGACAAGTTCCTCGGTCTGCTGCGCGGTCAGCGGCAGGGGCGGAATGCCAAGCGCAGCGCGCTCGGCGACGTGGGCACGATAGGATTCCAGCACGGCGACGTCCTTTCTCAAAAGTGGTGGCAGCAAAGCGGCAATTGTACTGCAAGGCCGTAGCGGCGAACGACCTCGCGGCGGGCAGGCTCCTGGCCCCGCCGGCAGAAACATCCGCTGCCGACAGCCCCCGCTTGATTGGTATGTATTATATAAGACATACGACTCGCTGTGAAGTAGGGCTCCCGAACAACAGCCCCGCGCTCGCAGCGCCGGCGGCGCCAGGCGGTGGTCGGCGCCCGCCCTCAAGTCAGATCGGTGACGCTACGAAACAAGCCATGCCCTGACTCCAGATACTTGCGCTCGAAGGGCGTCATCGGCTGCTCCGGGACGAAGGACTGGCAAACCGCCGCCCGGCCGGTAAGCTGCTCCACCGCCAGACAGTGCTCGGCGATATAGATCAACCAGTTGCTGCGGCACTCGAGCACGCCGCCGAGAGCAAGCAGCGCGGGAAAGACCGGGTGCCCATGCCAGCGGCGGCGCAGATGGCCGATCTTCGGCCAGGGGTTGGGATAGAGCAGGTAATGCCGATCGAGCCGCAGGCCGGCGTCGGCCAGCAAGCGCCAGTAGTCGACCAGATCGGCGCGAACCAGATCGAGGTTGGCTGGCCAGGCACGCCGTTCGCCGCCCTGCTCGCGCTGCGCTTGCGGGCACTGCCGGCCGCGCTGCAGGCGTACGGCCGACTGGTCGACGCCGATCACGTAGTGCGTCGGGAACGCTCTGGCGAGTGCGACGCTGCTCTCGCCGACACCGCAGCCGGCGTCAAGGATCAGGGGGGCGCCCGGCGCGAGGCGCTGGTAGCGCTCGAAACTTGCGGCAAAGGCGACGCGATTGTAGTCGGCATAGGGCTTGCGGAAAGGCGCGCTCGCGTGTCGTGCGAGAACCATCGCCAACTGCTCGTGGATGCCACTCTGGGCGCTGCTCGGGACGCGGGAGTTGCCTTGCATCTTCTGGCGCGCTAGCCCAGCGGCCGCTGCACCGGGATTCCATGCAACTCGAGCACGCGGCTGATTTCTTCCACGCCAGCCAGTGCCCTGACCGCCATGAACAGAGCGTCGGCTTCGACGAAGTTGCGCCGCAGGGAGCCCAGCCAGAGCTTGAGCCGTCCCGGCGCATGCCGGGCCACGACCTTGGCACAGACCTGCTGCCAGTATGACGCCAGCAGCGGCTGCAAGCGGCGCCAGTCGTCGCAGCGATCGGCGGCGACCGCCTCGCCGGCCTCCTGCGCACGAATACGCCGCGCGAGAAAGGGATCGGCAACTGCACCGCGGCCGATCATCACGTCGTCGCTGCCGCTCACCGCGCAGCAGCGCAGGTGATCGGCAACCGTCCATACCTCGCCGTTGGCGATCACCGGTTGTGGCACCACCGCGCGGATGCGCGCGATCCATTCCCAATGCGCCGGCGGTCGATAGCCGTCGGCGCGGGTGCGCGCATGCACCACCAGCGCGACGATACCGCCGGCGGCCAGCGCCCGCGCGCAGTCCAGGGTTTTCTCGGTATCGCGCACGCCGAGCCGCATCTTGGCGGTGAATGGTATTTCCTGAGGGACCACGCGGCGCACCGCCGCGACGATGCGCAAGAGCTGTTCGGGGTCGGCGAGCAGCATCGCGCCGCCGCCGTGGCGATTGACCGTCGGTGCCGGACAACCGAAGTTCAGATCGATCCCCGCCGGGGCAAGCTCGACGAGCTGCGCCGCATTCTCGGCCAGGCACCCGGGATCGCTGCCGAGAAGCTGCACCACCAGCGGCGTTCCGGCACGCGTTCGGCTGCCGTTGTCAAGCTCGGGACAAAGCCGCCGAAAGGCACGCGACGGCAGCAAATTGCCGGAGACCCGGACGAACTCGCTGACGGCCAGGTCATAGCCACCGACGCGTGTCAGCACGTCGCGCAGGACGTCGTCGACCAGGCCTTCCATCGGTGCCAGCAGCAGTCTTCCCATCGCCCATTCTCCATCCCGCTTCGAGCTTGAAGGGGGCATTCCAAGCGACCGGGTGCCCTCCAGGGAGCAGCGTCCTGGCGGCGGGCGAAGCCTTCGCGCCGGGCACGCGGCGTCGGCAGGCGGCCTTCGTTCTCGCAAACGACAGAGAGGCCGGACACGCCGGCCTCTTTTCCGTTGCTCGCGGTGCTCAGTTGGTCTTCTTGCTCTTCTTCTTGGCAGGCTGTGCCGCCTCGGCCCCCTGCACACCCAGGTTGCCGCCGGTTCCCAGGCCACCCTGGACCTCTTGCGCCTTGTAGCTGCGCACCGCGCGTACCAGATTGTTGTACGAGTCCGTAAAGGCGGCGACGATCACCTTGCCCTGCGCGGTGTTCGCGTAACCACCGGCCGCCCCCCCCATGCCGCGGCCAAAAAGACTGCCGACGGCGCCGAAGTCCATGTTGCTCGCGCTGCCCTCCGCCGCCGCCAGCTGCACACCGGAGCGGTTGTCCACCAGCGTCAGCAGCGTGCTCGCCTCCTTGACGTTCACACTGCCGGCAATCGCACCGATCACGCCGAGCGCGCCGCTCATGCCGCCAAGTGCGCCACCCGCACCGCCCGCATTGCTGTTGCTGAAGGTAATCGATGGACTCATCGAATAGTCGGCCGAAACCATCTGCCCCTTCTGGAACTTGGAGCCCTTGCGCAGTTCCCCGGAGTCTTCCAGGGCGCGCTCCTGCATCATGTTGTTCATCGCCCGGCCGCGTTCGACGACGACAAAACAGTTCGATTGCTGGACCATCAGCTTGAGCACCGGCGTGGTCGATCCCAGGCCCCACTGGCCGGTCAGGATGCCGTACCACGGCGCCTGCGTATCCTCGACCACGGCAAGCGTGCCGAGCGAGCGATCGCACCTTTCGAGCTGGCTGTTGGCATTCTGGGCGTTCGCCCCGCCGGCCGACCCGGTGGCCGTGGTCTTCGCGTCTTGCGACCCCATCTGCATGTTCGAGCAAGCGGCCAGAAGTGCAGTTGCAGCGGAAGCGACGACCAGGCGTGCCGTACCGCGAGAACTCGTTAGAGCCATGAATCTTCTCCCTTCTCAATTGGCAATTGGCTGAATGCGGCGTGGCATCCCACCGACAGCGGCGCCCTCCACACCGGCCGCCACTATAACAGCACGGATACGACCTGCGCAGCCGGCCTGCAACCGCTCCCCAAGTGCCTGGGACTCAGCGGCGGCCGGACGGGCTGACGCCAATGCCAGCAAAGGCTATCGTTTCCCCGCTGCAGACGTCATTCACGCGGCAGGTCCGCTCTGGCGCGGTGGCAGCACTGCGAGCGCGAACTTCTGGCCTCGTGCTATCTCGTACTATCGCCGCGCAAGCGGGATCGTTGCCCCCAGGCTGCACGCGCTCAGCAGCGAGAACCGGCCGGGCACTGGGCCAGGGTGCTGGCCAACGGGGTTACCGGCCGCCCTTCCTGCACCCAGGAGCGCATCCCGTCCTTGACGTTGTACACCCGCTGGTAGCCCGCCTGCTGCGAGAGAAGCTGGCTTGCCGCCCGCGTGCGGTTGCCGCTACGGCAAATGACGATCACCGGCTGGTCGGGTTTGGCTACGCCCTGCACCTTTGCCAGCCAGGCCGGCGCATCGACGCGGCCCTGCTCATCAACGTAGGTAATCAATTTGCTGCCCGCGACGACGCCACTTTGCTGCCATTCGCCGGCAGTACGGATGTCGATCACCGGCACCCCTGCAGCCATCAGGCGAGCCAGCTCGGCGTTGTCGATATCGAACACTTCAGCGTCGGCCGCGCTCGCGAGCAGCAAGGAAGAAAACGCGCAAGCCATCATCCGGATCATGATCAGAACTCCTGTAACCTCGTTCCGGCCATTTTACAGTGATCGCCCGGCAATGGGGGCAAGGCAGCCGCGTCGCGGCACGAGCTTACGCTGACATCGCACTGAAAAATAACCCTTTTCAGGCTCCCAGCGGCGCGCTAGTATGGACGCTCTTTTTTTGGGGCCGGCAACCGCGACCCCGGACTGCTGCCGAAGAAAGGAGTCGCTCGTCTTGAAACCGACCGATATCAGCGTCCCCGACTATTTCCACAAAGTCGTCGATTGCCAGTGGGCATGCCCGGCCCACACCCCGGTTCCCGAATACATTCGCCTGATCGCTGCCGGTCGCTACAGCGAGGCCTACATGGTCAACTGGGTATCGAACGTCTTTCCGGGAATCCTCGGGCGAACCTGTGACCGCCCCTGCGAACCCGCGTGCCGCCGCGGCCGCGTCGAGGACGAAACCCCGGACGGCCACGGCGAGCGCAAGGCGCCGGTCGCGATCTGCCGTCTGAAGCGCGTCGCCGCCGACTACAAGGAGGACATTCGCCACCTCCTGCCGCCGCCAGCGGCGCAGAAAAACGGCCGGCGCATCGCCTGCGTCGGCGCCGGGCCGGCATCGCTGACCGTAGCGCGCGACCTGGCGCCGCTCGGCTACGAGGTGGTGATCTACGACGGCGACGCTCTCGCCGGCGGCATGATGCGCACGCAGATCCCGAAGTTCCGCCTGCCAGAAGAAGTCATCGACGAGGAAACCGGTTACGTCCTCGACCTCGGCGTCGAGCTGCGCGGCGGCCAGTACGTCAGTTCGCTGAAGAACCTGCTAAGCGAAGGCTACGACGCGATTTTCGTCGGTTCCGGCGCGCCACGTGGCCACGACCTCGACATCCCCGGACGCAAGGAAGCAGCGAAGTCTATCCACCTGGGTATCGACTGGCTGGCCAGCGTCGCTTTCGGGCATACCACTTCGATCGGCAAGCGGGTGATCGTCCTCGGCGGCGGCAACACTGCGATGGACTGCTGCCGCTCGTCGCGCCGGCTTGGCGGCGAGGATGTCAAGGTCATCGTCCGCTCCGGCTTCGAGCAGATGAAGGCCAGCCCCTGGGAAAAGGAGGACGCGATGCACGAAGGCATCCCGATCCTCAACAACCTGGTCCCCAAGGCCTTCACGCACATCGGCGGACGGCTCACCGGCGCCACCTTCGAGAAGGTACGGGTGGAATTCGACGACAAGGGCCGCCGCAGCCTGGTACCGACCGGCGAACCCGACGCTCATTTCGATTGTGACGAGGTGCTGGTCGCCGTTGGCCAGGACAACTCCTTCCCGTGGATCGAGCGCGACATCGGCATCGAATTCGACAAGTGGGGCCTGCCCAAGGTCAATGAGGAGACCATGCAATCGACCGTGCCCAACGTCTTCTTCGGCGGTGACGCTGCCTTCGGGCCGAAAAACATCATCTGGGCGGTTGCCCACGGCCACCAGGCGGCGGTCTCCATCGACCGCATGCTCAACGGCGAGGACCTTGCCGAGCGGCCCGCACCGCAGACTTCACTGGTCTCGCAAAAGATGGGCATCCATCAGTGGATGTACGACAACGCCATCTCGGCCGATCGGCGCCTGCGCGTGCCGCTGCGCGACCTGAACGCCGCGTTGAAGAACATCAAGATCGAAGTCGAGCTGGGCTTCGATCCGCAGCTGGCTTTCCAGGAGGCGCAGCGCTGCCTGAACTGCGACGTGCAGACGGTCTTTGCACCCAAGCTGTGCATCGAATGCGACGCGTGCATGGACATCTGCCCCATGGACAGCATCTCCTTCACCCTCAACGGTGACGAGGAAGACCTGCGCCAGCGGCTGAGCGCGCCGGCACTGGATGCGAGCCAGGATCTCTATGTGTCGGATGCGCTGAAGACCGGGCGGGTGATGGTCAAGGACGAGGATGTCTGCCTGCACTGCGGACTCTGTGCCGAACGCTGTCCGACCGGCGCCTGGGACATGCAGAAATTCCTCTTCGCAAGCACCTACGCCGGACCTGGTTGCCGCAATGCAGGCTCTCCCCCGCCTTTGCCCGAGCCCGCGGGCACACCTTCACCCGAGAAAAGGCCAAGGGCAAGGCAAAAGCCAGCGCCGGCTCCCGACCAGCAAACCGCCTGAGGAACGAAAATGCAGAAGATCGAAGCGGTCAATGATTTCGTCATCAAGTTTGCCAACATCAATGGCTCGGGATCGGCGTCGGCGAACGAACTCGTCGCGCGTGCCATCCTGCGCATGGGAGTGCCGGTCTCGCCGCGCAACATCTTCCCGTCGAACATCCAGGGGCTGCCGACCTGGTTCGAAGTACGCGTCACCGAGCGCGGCTACCTCGGCCGGCGCGGTGGCGTCGATATGATGGTGGCCATGAACCCGCAGACCTGGGACCAGGACGTCCGCGAGATCGAGATGGGCGGCTACCTGTTCTACGACAGTTCGCGGCCACTGCCCCGCTCGCGGTCGCGCGACGACATCCACGTCATCGGCATGCCGCTCACCGAACTGTGCAACAACACGTACAGCGACCCGCGCCAGCGACAGCTGTTCAGGAACATCCTCTACGTCGGCGCCCTGGCGCACCTGCTGGACATCGAGACGGGCGAAATCGAGAAACTTTTCGGGCAGCAGTTCAAGGGCAAGGAGAAGCTGCTCGATTCCAACATCCAGGCGCTCAACGTCGGCCGCGACTACGCGCGCGAACACCTCAAGCCGATCGGTCTCAAGGTCGAGCGCCGTGACAAGGTCGGCGACCACATCTTCGTCGATGGCAACACCGCCGCCGCGCTGGGCTGCGTCTATGGCGGCGCGACGGTCTGCGCCTGGTACCCGATAACCCCGTCATCGTCGGTCGCCGAGGCCTTCATCCGCTTCACGCAGAAGTTGCGCGCCGACCCGCAGACCGGCAAGCAGCGCTGCGCAGTGGTGCAGGCCGAGGACGAACTGGCGTCGATCGGCATGGTCGTCGGCGCCGGCTGGAACGGCGCACGTGCCTTTACCGCGACTTCGGGACCGGGCATCTCGCTGATGTCCGAGTTCATCGGCCTTGCCTTCTTCGCCGAGATCCCGGCCGTACTGATCAATGTCCAGCGTGGCGGCCCTTCCACCGGCATGCCGACGCGCACCCAGCAATCCGACATCCTTGCCTGCGCCTACGCCTCGCACGGCGACACCCGGCACGTGCTGCTTTTTCCGGAAGATCCCTACGAGTGCTTCGAGATGTCGGCGCAGGCGCTCGACCTCGCCGAGCGCCTGCAGACGCCGGTCTTCGTCATGAGCGACCTGGACATCGGCATGAACCAGCGGCTGTGCCGCCCGTTCGCCTGGGACGACAGCGTCGAATACGACCGCGGCAAGGTGATGACCCGCGAGGCACTCGACGCCGGCAGCGAATTCGGCCGCTACCTGGACGTCGACGGCGACGGCATCACCTACCGCACCTATCCGGGAACGCACCCGACCAAGGGCGGCTATTTCACGCGCGGAACGACCAAGAACGCTTACGCCGGCTACTCCGAAGCGGGCCCGGACTACGTCGACAACATGCAGCGCCTGCTGCGCAAGTTCGAAACCGCCAAGTCGCTGGTGCCGCTGCCGGTGCTCACCGCCGCCAGGTACCCGGCACGCTTCGCCGTCCTCTTCTACGGCTCGACCAGTCCGGCGATGCACGAAGCACTCGACGCGCTGGCCGAACACGGCATCTATCTCAACGCCCTGCGCATACGCGCTTTCCCGTTCCAGAACGAGATCGTCGACTTCGTCGCGGCGCACAGCAAGGTCTTCGTCTTCGAGCAGAACCTGGACGGACAGCTGACCACCCTGCTGATCAACGAGGCCGGGGTACGTCCGGCGAGCCTGGTGACGGTCGTTCATTACGACGGAACGCCGATCACCGCGCGCTTCATTACGCAGGAAATCGCCGACCGCGTCGCACGCCTGAACGTGCATTCCTTCAAAGAAGACAGAGTGGCCTGACATGACCTACCTCGCCAAACCCAGACTTCACCACCCGACCCTGGCCAAGAACCGCGTCGGTTACACGCGCCGCGACTACGAAGGCAAGATATCGACCCTCTGTGCCGGTTGCGGGCACGACTCGATCTCGGCGGCGATCATCCAGGCCTGCTGGGAACTCGACATCGAGCCGCACCGCGTCGCCAAGCTCTCGGGAATCGGCTGCTCATCGAAAACACCGGACTACTTTCTCGGCAATTCGCATGGCTTCAACACCGTGCACGGGCGCATGCCGTCGGTTCTCACCGGCGCCAACCTGGCCAACCGCGAACTGATCTACCTCGGCGTGTCCGGGGACGGCGACTCGGCGTCGATCGGCCTGGGCCAGTTCGCGCACGTCCTTCGCCGCGGCGTCAACATGACCTATATCGTCGAGAACAACGGCGTCTACGGGCTGACCAAGGGACAGTTCTCGGCGACCGCCGACAAGGGCTCGAAGTCCAAACGCGGCCAGGCCAACAACGACACGCCGATCGACCTCGCCAGCCTGGCGCTGGTGATGGGCGCAACCTTCATCGGGCGCAGCTTCTCGGGCGACAAGGCGCAACTGGTGCCGCTGATCCGGGCAGCGATCGCCCACCCCGGCGCTGCGGTGATCGACGTCGTCTCGCCCTGCGTCGCCTTCAACAACCACTCCGGCAGCACCAAGAGTTACGACTATGTGCGTGAGCACAACGAAGCGGTCAACCGCCTTGATTTCTTCCCGCAGCGCGACGAGATCACCACCGAGTACGGCGAGGGAGAGGTCATCGATGTCCGCCAGCACGACGGCTCGATCCTCCGCCTGCGCAAGCTGCACGCCGAGTACGACCCGGGTGACCGGGTACGCGCGATGGCCTACGTGCAGGAGCACGCCGCGCGCGGCGAAGTGGTCACCGGGCTGCTCTACGTCGACAACGACGCCTGCGATCTGCACGAGCAGATCAACAGCGTTGAGCAGCCCCTGAACACTCTGACCGCCGCCGAACTGTGCCCCGGCTCGGCCGTCCTTGAGAAGATCAACGCCTCGCTACGCTAAGTGCTGCATGGGCTCGCCGGCGCCCTGTCGTGCCGATCGACAGGGTGCCGCTGTCGCCATTCCCAGCGGCTATAATCGCGGCTTGTTCATCTCCCTGGCGCACCCGTGTCCGACCGTCTTGCCGTACTGGCCCAGTACCTGCTGCCCAAGCAGGCCCTCACCACCCTCGCCGGCAGCTTCGCCGGCGCACAGGCAGGCGCGCTTACCACCGGGGTCATCCGCTGGTTTGTCAAGCGTTACCGCGTCGATCTGAGCGAGGCCGCCGATGCCGACCCCGGCAGCTACAAGAGTTTCAACGACTTCTTCACGCGTGCCCTGCGTGCCGATGCGCGGCCGCTCTCCAGGGCCGACTTTCTCTGTCCGGTCGACGGCGCGATCAGCCAGTTCGGGGGCATCGAAGGCGAGCAGATTTTTCAGGCCAAGGGGCACCACTACTCGACGACGGCGCTGGTCGGCGGCGATGCCAAACTGGCAGCCGGCTTCACCGATGGCGCTTTTGCGACGCTCTACCTCAGCCCGCGCGACTATCACCGCATCCACATGCCGGTCGGCGGACGACTGATGCGAATGATCCACGTCCCCGGCGAACTGTTCTCGGTCAATCCGGCGACCGCCCGCGGCGTACCCGGCCTGTTCGCGCGCAACGAACGCGTGGTCTGCGTTTTCGAAGGCGACTGGGGCAGCTTCGTTATGGTCCTTGTCGGCGCCACCATCGTCGGCAGCATGGCCACCGTCTGGCATGGCCGGGTCAACCCGCCGCGCAGCGGGAAGATCCGCGAATGGTCTTACGCGGGGCAGCAGATCGTGCTCGGCAAAGGAGAGGAAATGGGACGCTTCCTGCTCGGCTCAACGGTGGTCATGCTCTTCCCCAAGGACCTGCTACGCTTCAATCCGGCCTGGGCGCCGGGCGGCGCCGTGCGCCTGGGCGAGAGCATGGGCTGCAGCGCGCAGCCGTGCTGAGTCGCCGATGAAGCTGCTCTCGGCATTCTCGGCATTCCCGGCGCTCGCCGCGCTCGCTCTCGCCAGCGCAGCCCCCGACGGCCTGGCGGACGCATTGCCCGCCGGCAACTGCGCGGATCCGCAAGCGGCGACCGATCTCTCGCAGTGCGATTTTTCGCGTCAGAAACTGGTCGGCAGGAACCTGCGCGGTGCACGCCTGGCGGGCGCGCGAATGGAAAGCACGGACTTCCGCCAGGCCGATCTGCGCGACGCCGACTTGCGCGGCAGCAACGCCAAGTGGGCCAACTTCAGTGCCGCCAACCTGGCCGCTGCCGACTTTCGCGAGGCGGACCTTTTTCACGCCACTTTCGACGACGCCAACCTGAGCAACGGCAATCTGCAGCGCGCCAATCTGTTCGGCGCCAACCTGATCAACGCCAAGGCCCAGGGTGCCGATTTCTCGGGGGCGTACCTCAAGGACATCCTGATGGAAGGGATCGACCTCAGCGGCGGCTCGATCCGCAACTGCAACGCCTTGCGTGGCGTCTTTTCGGATGCGCGACTGGTCGGCACCGACCTCTCCGGCGCCGACCTGACCGGCGCCGCCATGGACAGTGCCGATCTCACCAACAGCACGCTCAAGGGCACCCGCCTCGCCGGCGCGACCTTGCGCCATGCGCTCTTCAGAGGTGCCAATCTGGACTCTGCCGACTTCAGCAACGCCGACCTCTGGGACGCCAATTTCCAGCAGGCGACGAACCTCGATGATTCCGTACGCGCGGCACTGGCCGAGCCTTTCGTGGTCAGGGGACGCTGAATGCTGGATGGCCTCCGGACGCCAGTTTCCCGCTTGCCCGACGCCGGCAAGCGGCCGCGTGCAGCAATTCGGGAAAAGGCGACCTTCGTTCGCTTTTTTTCCGTACGGCGGACGGGTAAACGTGACCAAGGCGCCGCCGCCCTGTGTATCCTGGACGCCGTTTGACCTGCCTGGCTTTTTTCACCACGCAGCCACGACCATCAGCCGCGGTTGACGGGAGGACGAGATGATTTTCGGAAGCCGGGAGAAAGTCCGCAGCCTTGACGCGTGCCTCGGCGAGCTCGAGACGCAGAATGAAGCACTGCCCGGGCAACTGGCGTCGGCGCCGACCGCGCACGCCGAGTCTCGGCAGGCTTCCGAGGCCACGCAGAAGCGTGGTCGGGAACTACCGCGGCTATTCCTGACCCTCGACACGGCTACCCGCGCGCGTGAAGCCGGTCGCGGTTTCGCCGTCGTTGCCGACGAAGTGCGCAAGCTCGCCGACCGAACAAGGAACGCCGAAGACTTTGCCTCGCATACCGGCTGCCGTCCGGGCCGATGGTATTATGCGGGCGACGGAAAACGCCACTGCACTCGACTTGACGGTTACCGGGCGATCGAAACGCCGCACCGGGACGTTCACCGACATGGCCGGGCAGCCGTCGAGGCCCGTCGTACCGGCGACTTCGCGCGCGGAGTGGACGCCAGCGAGCACATGGAAACCGCCAGCAAGGCTGTGCTGCTGGGCCTCGAACGACTGGCCCAGGACGGCGAAGCGAGCCCCGATACCCTTTTCCTGAAACACTGACCCGGCATCATTTGCCGTCTTTTCATGTCTGCACGCACTACCCTCACCGCAGCCCGCCACATCGTGGTCGAGGGCCCCATCGGCGCCGGCAAGACCAGTCTTGCGCGACGCCTCGGCGCGCACATCGACGCGCAACTGCTGCTCGAGCAACCCGAGCTGAACCCCTTCCTGAGCCGCTTCTACCAGGACCAGCAGCGCTTTGCCCTGCAGACGCAACTCTTCTTCCTGTTCCAGCGCCTCGACAAGCTGCGCGATCTGGCTCAACCCGATTTCTTCACGCGCCCAGTGGTTGCGGACTACCTGCTCGAGAAAGATCCGCTGTTTGCACTGCTGACACTCAATGAAGACGACTACGGGCTGTACCGAAAAATCTACGAGCATCTGTCACCCACGGCGACGCCACCCGATCTGGTGATCTACCTGCAGGCCAACCCGGAAACGCTGATCGCCCGCGTGCGCAAGCGCGGTGTGGACATGGAGCGGCGGATCAGTGACTCCTATCTGACCGTCCTCGCGGAAAGCTATATGCGTTTTTTCCACAATTACGATGCGGCGCCGGTGATGGTCGTGAACTCGGAAAACATCAACTTCGTCGACTCAGACGACGACTTTCAACTACTCGTCAAGCGCATCGAGTTGATGCGTGGACACCGCGAGTATTTCAACCGGGGAGAGTAAACCCATGTCCACCCATGTCGCGACGCGCAGGCGCACGCACGTCGACCTCGCCAAAATGCGTGCCAATGGCGAGAAAATCGCCATGCTCACGTGTTACGACGCGAGCTTCGCGCAGCTCTGCGACACCGCCGACGTAGATGTGCTGCTGATCGGCGACTCGCTCGGTATGGTGCTGCAAGGCCGTGATTCGACGCTGGCGGTGACGCTGGCCGACGTCGCCTACCACACGGCGTGTGTCGTGCGCGGCAGCCATCGTCCGATGATCATCGCCGACATGCCCTTCGGCAGCTTCCAGGAAAGCCCGCAGCAGGCGCTGCGCAACGCCGTCCCTCTGGTTGCCAGTGGCGCACAGATGGTCAAGATCGAAGGCGGCGCCGAGATGGCCGAAACGACGCGCTTCCTGAGCAGCAGAGGCATTCCGGTCTGCGGCCACGTCGGGCTCACCCCGCAGTCGGTACACCAGATCGGCGGCTATCGCGTCCAGGGCAGAGACAATTCCGGAGCCGTCCGGCTGCTGGCCGACGCGCTCGCCCAGCAGGAAGCCGGGGCAACGCTGATCGTTCTCGAGGCCATCCCCGAGGCGCTGGCCGCTGAAGTCACTTCCAGCCTCGCCATCCCGACCATCGGCATCGGTGCCAGCCGCGAATGCTCGGGGCAGGTGCTGGTCCTGCACGACATGCTCGACATCTCGACCGGCAGGAAGGCACGCTTCGTCAGGAACTTCATGGCTGGCGAGACGACGATCGCCGGGGCCATCGTCGCCTACGTTGCCGCGGTCAAGAACGGCAGTTTTCCGGGGCCCGAGCACTGCTACTGACGGCACGCCTGCCAGTGACAGACAAGGCGCGCCGGGCGAGGCGTTCTCGACGAGTTTCACAAGAGGTCCACAAAACATATGCAGATTCACTCCCCGATCCCCGAGCTGCGTCAGGCGCTGATGAAGCGTGGCCGGGTCGTTTTTGTCCCGACCATGGGCAACCTGCACGCCGGCCACATCGCGTTGATGACCGCGGCGCGCGCCCACGGAGACACCGTCGTCGCCAGCATTTTCGTCAACCGCCTGCAGTTCGGACCCAGTGACGACTTCGACCTTTATCCGCGCACCCTGAAGGAGGATTGCGAGAAGCTCGCCGCGGCCGGCGTCGACGTCCTTTTTGCACCCACCGAGGGCGATCTCTACCCCGAGCCGCAGCAATACCACGTCGAGCCACCAGCCATTCAGAACCAGCTCGACGGCGAGTTCCGCCCCGGCCATTTCCGCGGCGTGGCGACCGTCGTTCTCAAGTTGTTCAACATCGTTCAGCCGCAAGCGGCGCTGTTCGGAAAAAAGGACTATCAGCAATTGATGGTGCTGCGCAACATGACGCGCCAGCTGGCCTTGCCGATCGAAATCATCGGTGGCGAGACCGTTCGTGCCGCCGACGGTCTGGCGCTCTCCTCGCGTAACGGCTACCTGTCCGCTGCCGAGCGGGCCGAAGCGCCACGTCTGCAACGCCTCCTGCAGCAGGTCAGCGCGGCCATCCGTGCCGGTGAAACCGATTTCGCCCGGCTCGAACGCGAAACCGCCGGCGAACTTGACCGGCATGGCTGGAAAACAGACTACGTCGCCGTGCGTCGGCAGGCGGACCTGCAGCTTCCCGATACTGGCGGGAAGCAAGCGCTGGTAGTCCTCGCAGCCAGCCGGCTGGGCCCTGCGCGACTGATCGACAATCTCGAAATCGATGCCCCAGGCGGCCGTTGACAGGCAGCGATTAGCCGCTACAATGCCCTTCCCCCTTTAACTCAAAACCCGGTGATTCCATGCAGAGGACAATGCTGAAGTCGAAGCTGCACCGCGTCAGCACCACACACGCCGAGCTCCACTATGAAGGTTCTTGCGCCATTGACGAGGACCTTCTGGATGCGGCGAATATCCGTGAGTACGAACAGATCGACATCTGGAACGTCAACAACGGCGAGCGGTTCACGACCTACAGCCTGCGTGCCGAGCGCGGCTCTGGTGTCATCTCGGTGAATGGTTCCGCTGCACGCCGTGCCGCGCCGGGCGACATCCTGATCATCGCCAGCTTCGCGCTGTATAACGAAGTCGAGCTGGCCAAGTACGCGCCGAAACTGATTTACGTGGACACCCAGAACCGCATCGTCCGCACCGCCGGCATGATTCCGACGCAGGCAGCTGCCTGAGCGGCGAGTCATCTGCTGCAGTGAAAAAAAAGCCGCGACCGAGTCGCGGCTTTTTTTGTTCAGGCGCTCGTCGGGAGCGCATTATTGACCGTTCGCACCCTGCACGGCGTCGTCAAGGCGTGCCCGGCTTGGCGGGCGGCCTCGCGCCGCCTGGTCATCACGCCGTTTCCGGCCCAGCCTTGGGCTTGCGCGGCCGACGTGGCCGCGGCGCCGGCTTCTTGACCGGCGCCAGCTCCGTCGCATCGCTGCTGGCCGTGGCCGCGGCCGTTTCGACAACGACCACAGTCGACCCCGACTCCAGCGCCGGCTCGGGAGAAGGTTGCGCACCTGGCTCAGCAGACGCGGCAACACTGGCAACCGTTTTTGCAGCGGTCCGGCGGCGCCCCGGAGTACGTGGTCTAGCGGCCGGCTGGCGATCCTCGCTGTCCCGACCGGGACTCCCGGCCGCGCTGGCCACGTCGACCGGCGGTAGCGACGCCGAGGCGTCTGGCGACACAAGAGGTTCGGGCGCTGACGACGATTGCCGCGCATCTGCGCCTTCCGCGGACGCCGACACCTGTGGCGCTGCGGGTAGCACCGGCGCATCGACGGAGTCTGCGCTGGCAGCAGCGTCTTCCCGACCCTGACCGTCAGCACTTTCCCCACCGTCATCCGTGGCAGCGGCCTCTTCCTTGCCCGCCTTCGGCTCACGCTCCCGCTTGGCACCTTTCTCGCCACCCTTTCGGCGGCCCTGCCCCTTGCGCCGCCCAGCCGCCTGCTCGCCCTGTTCATCGACGCTTGTTGCGCCGTCCACGGGCACTGCCGGCACCGCCGGCGGCAAGCCCTCGCCGCCGAGCTCGGCGGGTGCTTCAGCGGCAGCGTCACCGCCGTTGCTGCGATAGACGTAAGTGCCCGACTTTTCGTCACGACCAATGACCAGCAGCCCGCGCTTCTGCGCTTCTTCGAGCAGGTTGCCAAAAACCCGGAAACCGTAGTACGACTCGTTGAAATCGGGCTTGCGCCGCTTGATCGCTTCCTTGAGCATCGACGCCCAGATCTTGCCGCTGTCACCACGCTCGCCGATCAGGGCGTCGAAGGTCGCCACGGCCAGCTCGACGGCCTTGCTGCGGCGCGCCTCGAGTTCCGCCCTGCGTTGCGCATCCTCCTCCGGCGAGCGCCTGACTACCGGCTGGGCTTCCTTCGAGTCGCGCCGCGCCGAGCGCTGAATCTCGCGCACCAGGTCGTCGTAGAAAATGAACTCGTCGCAATTGGCGATCAGGAGATCCGAGGTTGACTGCTTGACGCCAACACCAATTACATATTTCGCGTTCTCGCGCAGCTTGGAAACCAGCGGCGAGAAATCCGAGTCACCACTGATTATGACAAAGGTGTCGACGTGCGATTTGGTGTAACAGAGGTCGAGGGCATCGACGACCAGGCGAATATCGGCTGAATTCTTGCCCGATTGACGCAGGTGCGGAATCTCGATCAGCTCGAAGTTCGCCTCGTGCATCGCGGCCTTGAAGCCCTTGTATCTCTCCCAGTCGCAATAGGCTTTCTTGACGACGATACTGCCCTTGAGCAACAGGCGTTCGAGGACCGGCTTGATATCGAACTTGTCGTAGTTTGCATCGCGAACACCGAGGGCGACGTTCTCGAAGTCACAATAAAGCGCCATGATGGCGGTTTCGGGCGCGACGGCCATGATTTTGTTTCTCCAGTGATTGCGGCGCTACGCCTGAGCGTGGCGGCTTGAGGGTCTGATCGGAAAGCGCGAGGAAGTCGAGAGGGCCTGGCCACAACACACGCGGCCAGCACGGAACGATCGACCGACTGTCAGGAAATGATCCGGGGCGCGACTTTCAGACGGCAGGTTCAAGAGACTCGGGATCCAGAGCCCATTCGCGATGGTAAACAATTGCCTGCAGGAAGCAAGGAAAGTCTTTCTCAGGCGACGCCGATGGCGGGATCTGCCGTGAAGTCGTACCATTGCCGCTCGAACTCGCGCAGCCCGGCGCGCGAACCGGGATCGCTCCGTCGCCAACGCCGACCCGCTGCGACCAAATCCGGTACCGTCGGTGGCGACAAACGATCTCCAAGAAGAAGGGAACACCATGATGCGTCAGCTGCTGCTTATTGTTGCCCTTGCCACGCTCGCCGTCAGCGGCTGCGCGAGCAAGCCCACGGTCCAGACCACCGGCAAGCCGGTCAAGCTGGCCCTGGCGCTTGGCGGCGGTGCGGCGCGCGGTTTTGCCCACGTCGGCGTGATCAAGGCCCTGGAAAGCCAGGGTATCGTGCCGGATATCGTCGTCGGCACCAGCGCTGGCGCCGTCGTCGGCGCGCTCTACGCTGCCGGCAACGGCGGTTTCGAACTGCAGAAGCTCGCACACCGCCTCGACGAAACGAAAATCAGCGACTGGTCGCTGCCCGACCGCGGCGTGCTGAAGGGAGATTCCTTGCAGCAGTTCATCAATGACGCGGTCGGCCAGCGTCCGCTGGAGGCCCTGAACAAGCCTTTCGGGGCGGTCGCCACCGACCTGCGCAACGGCGACAGCGTCGTCTTTCGCACCGGCAACACGGGCATGGCGGTACGTGCTTCGGCGACCGTCCCCGGAATCTTCCAGCCGGTACGCATCAACGGCCGGGAATACGTCGATGGCGGTCTGAGCAGCCTGATTCCGGTGCGCGCGGCGCGCGAAATGGGCGCCGACGTGGTCATCGCCGTCGACATCTCGGCGCGCCCCGGTAACCAGCCGGTACGCAGCACCTTCGACATTCTCATGCAGACTTTCACTATCATGGGCCAGAGCCTCGCCCGCTACGAGCTCCAGGAGGCCGACGTGGTGATTCGTCCACAAGTCGGCGCCGTCGGCTCGACCGAGTTCCAGGCGCGCCACGACGCCATCCTGGAAGGCGAAAAAGCGGCGCAGGCGGCACTGCCGAAGATTCGCGAAGCGTTGAAGAAAGCGGGCCGCAGCTGAGCCTCTCGACGAACCGCCCAGCCCTACCCTTCTAGCGCCTCCCAGCGTTCGAGCAAGCGCAGCAGCTGATCGTCGATTTCGCTCAGCCGAGCGGCCAGCCGCTGTGCTTCGTCGGGCTGTTCCCGGTAGAGGTCAGCGTCGGCCAGGCGTTCGCCGACGGCCTTCTGCTCGTTTTCCAGCGCGCTGATCCGCTGCGGCAACTCCTCCAGTTCGCGCGCTTCCTTCCACGACAGCTTGCTGCCGCCCGGTTTTTGAGCAGCCGCCCTGGCGCTGGCTACGGTCTCGGCCGCGCGCGCGTCGCTGCGCTTGCCGCTGCTCGCCGCCAGCGCCTCGTCACGCAACCACGCCGCCTGATAGTCGGCCCAGTCCTGATAGCCACCGGCGTACTCGCGCCAGACACCGTCGCCGTCCGAGGCGATGGTCTGGGTCACCACGTTGTCGATGAACGCCCGGTCGTGGCTGACCAGGAACAGCGTGCCGCTGTACTCCTGCAGCAACTCCTCGAGGAGTTCCAGCGTCTCGATGTCGAGGTCGTTGGTCGGCTCGTCGAGCACCAGGACGTTCGCCGGCCGCGCAAAAAGCCGTGCCAGCAGCAGGCGGTTGCGTTCGCCACCGGACAGCGAGCTGACCAGCGAACGCGCGCGCTGTGGCGCAAAGAGGAAATCGCCGAGGTAGCTGATCACGTGCTTCCGCTGGTTGCCGATCTCGACGAAGTCCGAGCCCGGCGAGATCACGTCGATCAGGGTTGCCTCGTCGTCGAGCGCGCTGCGGAACTGGTCGAAGTAGGCCACCTCCACCTTCGTCCCCAGGTACACCTTGCCCTGGTCGGGTGCCAGCTCGCCGAGAATCAGGCGCAACAGGGTCGTCTTGCCGGCGCCGTTCGGGCCGATGACGCCGATCTTGTCGCCACGCTGCAGGCGACACGAGAAATCCCGCACCACCGCCTTCTCGCCGTAGCTCTTGCTGACGTGCTCGAGCGCCGCCACCAGCTTGCCGCTCTTCACCCCTGCATCGAGCGCCAACTCGACCTTGCCCTGGCGCTCGCGTCTCGCCGCCCGGTCACGCCGCAGCTGTTCCAGTCGCAACACACGTCCCTCGTTGCGCGTGCGCCGAGCCTTGATGCCCTGGCGAATCCAGACTTCCTCCTGGGCCAGGAATTTGTCCGAGCGGGCATTATTCACCGCCTCGTCGTGCAGCATTGCTTCCTTGCGCGACTGGTACTCGCTGAAGCTGCCCGGACAGGAAAGCAGGCGGCCACGGTCGAGTTCGACGATACGCGTCGCCACGCGCTCGAGAAAGCGGCGATCGTGAGTGATGAAGGCCAGCGTCACCCCCGACGAGACGAGCATTTCCTCCAGCCACTCGATGGCGCCGATGTCCAGGTGGTTGGTCGGCTCGTCGAGCAGCAACAGCTCAGGCGAAACGGCGAGCGCCTGGGCCAGCGCCAGGCGCTTCTTCTGGCCGCCGGAAAGTGTTCCCACCAGCGCGTCGGCGTCGAGCGAAAAGCGCTGGATGACGCGCTCGGCCTGCGCCTCGAACGACCAGGCATCGCGTGCTTCGAGCTCCGTCTGCAGGACCTGCATGCGCTCAAGCAGCGCTTCGTGATCGGCATCGGCTTCACCCAGTGCGTGCGATACCGCGTGGTACTCGGCAAGCAGCGCCGACAGATCACCCATGCCGGCAACCACCGCCTCGAAAACCGTCAACGCTGCGTCGAACGGTGGTTCCTGTGGAACGTAACCGACGCGCAGACCCGGCTGCCGCCACACCGTCCCGTCGTCAAGAGCGCCGGTGCCCGCCAGCGCGCAGAGCAGCGAGGACTTTCCGGTGCCGTTGCGACCGATCAGCGCCACCCGTTCGCCAGGGTCGAGCTGGAATTCGGCGTGATCGAGAAGCGGCACGTGGCCAAAGGCAAGCGAGGCGTCGGAGAGGATCAGGTACGGCATGAGGGCGGATAGCTTTCCTGTGGGGGGTGCTGCGTAAAAAAAACGCGCGCTGGCCGGAGCCGAGAACCCGGTGACCATCGGGAGCGCACGGCAAGAGCGCGCGATTTTACTCCGATGCGTGCCCGGGCAGGTCCGAATCGGGCCACGGCGGTGCACGCGGGTCGCGCACCACGACGCGCCGGGCTCGCGCATCCGCCTTCGAATCCGCAGTCGAATTGGCGAAATCAAAGGCAGCGGCTACAATAGCCGCCCCTCTCCTCGTAGCACAATGGATAGTGCACGCGCCTCCTAAGCGTGGGATACAGGTTCGATTCCTGTCGAGGGGACCAATCAAGCCTCTGGCGCCCTCTAAACAAGTTCAATAACCTTGGTAAATTCCAGACGTCCGGCAGCTTTCGAGGCTCAAACCTCTAAGCGCGTCTATTGCAGCAGGCGTTGATTGGAGGTCAATGACCCATCCGGCGGCACGGTCCAAAAAGCTGATGCGAATCCACGGCCCACGACCTGCCTGGAAACGAAAGTTCATCCACACCACCGATAGTCGCTATACCCTGCCGATCGCCAACAACCTGCTCAACAGGCAGTTCGACCCGGCCAAGGGCGAATACCGCTTGGGTCTCCGACATCACCTACATCCGCACGGGGAGCGGCTGGTTGCAACTGGCCGCCGTGATGGACCTGTTCTCGCGCAAGATCGTGGGCTGGGCGACGGCCCCCAACATGCCTGCCGAACTGGTCTGCGCGGCATTGCAGATGGCCATCACCCAGCCGCAACCTCCGGGGGGTTTGCTGGTGCATTCGGATCGCGGCAGCCAGTACGCCAGCGACGCCCACCGCGCCTTGGCGACCCGGCACCATTTGCAAGCCAGCATGAGCCGCAAGGCCAATTGCTGGGACAACGCCGTCATGGAGCGCTTCTTCCTGGATCTCAAGATGGAGCGCGTCTGGCCGAACAACTATGCCAACCATGCCGAGGCTACTCGCGAGGTGACCGACTACATCGTCGGCTTCTACAACAGCGCCCGCCTGCACTCAAAACTCGGTTACCTGCCGCCGAATGTCTATGAACAGCAAATGGCAGAAAGACGACCCATCCCGGTGTCCGAAATAACTTGACCCCTACAGGTATCGACACCGAATCGATGATCTCTATACCCACAGGCGACCCGACCATGAGCGAAAAAGTCTGGCTTGACAGCTATCCGGCAAATATTCCCGCAGAAATTGCCAGCTCACCTTTTTCATCGTTACCTGAACTGATCGATCACACGGTTCGCAAATTCGCCGAAAAGCCGGCTTTCAGCAACCTCGGCCAGACACTGAGCTTCTGCGAGCTGGATCGCCTGTCGCGCGATTTTGCTGTGTTTCTGCAAGGACTCCCCGGCGTCTCGCAAGGCGATCGCGTGGCCATCATGTTGCCCAACCTTCTGCAATATCCGGTGGCGCTTTTCGGCATCCTTCGCGCCGGCATGACCGTGGTCAATGTCAATCCGCTGTACACCGCACGCGAACTGCGAGTCCAGTTGAAGGATTCAGGCGCCAAAGCGATTGTCGTCGTCGAAAACTTTGCACGGACGCTGCAGGAAGCTTTGCCCGGCCTGGGGGTCGAGCACGTGATCACGACGCAGATCGGCGACCTGTTGCCGGCGCCAAAACGCTGGCTCGTAAACTTCGCCATCAAATATGTGAAGAAAATGGTGCCCGGCTGGCGGATCGACAAGGCCTGCTCCTTCAACCGGGCGCTCGCCGATGGGGCCAAGTCGGAACTTTCGCCCGTGAAGATCGGCCCGGAGGACCTCGCCTTCCTGCAATACACCGGCGGCACCACCGGCATCGCGAAGGGGGCAATGCTCACCCACGGCAACCTGCTGGCCAATCTGGAGCAGGTCAGCCTGTGGATCTCGGCGAGCTTCAAGGAAGGCCGCGAGATTGCCATTGCCCCCTTGCCGATGTACCACATCTTCTGTCTCACCTCGACGCTGGGTTTCATGAAGTGGGGAAGCCTGATCGTCTTGATCGCCAATCCGCGTGATCTCCCGGGCCTGGTCAAGGAACTCGGGCGATGGAAGTTCAGCGTCCTGACCGGCGTCAACACGCTGTTCAATGCGCTGCTGAATACATCCGGTTTCGACAAGCTCGATTTTTCCGCGCTGAAAGTGGTGGTCGGCGGCGGCGCCGCGGTGCAGGAAAGCGTCGCCAAACGTTGGCAGGAGGTGACCGGCACCCACCTTACCGAAGCCTATGGCCTGACGGAAACCTCACCGGGTGTTTGCTGCACACCGCTTGGCGACCCCTGGAACGGCACCATTGGTCTTCCGGTCACTTCGACCGAAGTCAGCATCCGCGACGAAGACTTCAAGAAGTTGCCGCTGTGGAATGGCGAAGGCGATATCGCTCGACACACCGGCGAAATCTGCGTTCGTGGCCCGCAAGTGATGCGCGGCTACTGGAACAAGCCGGAGGAAACCGCAAAGGTCATCCACGACGGCTGGCTCAAGACGGGTGATGTTGGCCACATGAACGTCCGCGGCTACATCACCCTCACGGACCGCAAGAAAGACATGATTCTGGTGTCCGGCTTCAACGTTTATCCCAACGAGATCGAGAACATCGTGATGATGCATCCGGGGGTCGAGGAATGCGCCGTCATCGGCGTGCCCGATGAAAAATCCGGCGAGGCGGTCAAGCTGGTCATCGTCAGGAAAGACCCCAAGCTGAGCAAAGACGACGTCGCCAAGTATTGCCACACGCAATTGACCGGTTACAAGCGCCCGCGCCATATCGAGTTCCGCGACAGCTTGCCGAAGACACCCATCGGCAAGATCCTGCGTCGTGAATTGAGGGACGAACCGGCTGGCTAGTCAGAGAACTTCCACTCGCAAGCGACTACCGCGAAGTACCTCGGTCGGGGTTTTCTAACGGCAGGACTAACCGAGATCAGTGCACTGGGGGATGAGCGCATGGACTGATGCTCGGCGAGGCTCAGCAGCAATGCCTTTTTGTCCTATTGTGCGGTCTTTTTCGTTTCGTGGGGTGATTCACTCTTCAGCGTGGCAAGCGCCTCTTGCGCTTTGAGCGCTCCTTCTCCCGCCCGATCCCAGTAAGCGTCGACACCGATGTGTTCGACGAGAAAGTCGATGAACACCGGAACCTTGCTCGGCAGGTGTCGCGTCGGCAGGTACACGGCGTATGCGTAGCGGTCGACCGGAATGTAGTCGGAGAGTACGGCCAGCAGCCTCCCTTCCTGCAAATCCTTGCCGATGACGAAGGTCGGCAGCAGTCCGAGGCCGAGGCCGCCGAGCACGGCCTGCGACAGCGCCTCGACGAACGGAGTCGCCGCCTGGCAATGCGGGCAGTTCCGGGTCCAGAAAAAGTACAAATGCACCTGCCGTTCGCCAGCGGCGTCGTGGTCAATCCACAGCGACGCATCGGCAGTAACTGGCGAGCAATAGACAGCGGCGACAGTGAGCAGGCAGATCAGGCGCAAGACCCGAAGCAAGCCGGTGAGTCGTGTTCTCATCGCGTACCTTGCCGATAGTGAGCCGGCCGTGCTGTCTGAATGCCGCCTCGTCGCGGCCGCGAGCTTCGACAGCCACGGTGGAAGCTTTCAGACTGCGCCTGTCATTCGTATCCCGCCCAGTCCCTTTCTTCTCTCCTTCTTCACCGGCGCCGGTCCATGCTGTGCCAGAACCGATGGCTCGTGGTCAGGCGCTCACCACGACAAGGTCTTGGTGCCGTCCTTGAACAAGGCGTTACCAATCAGCTCCGGGCTGCCGATCTTGAAGCCCGGCAACAAGTCCGACGCTTCGACGTCGAATTGCTGCATGCAGTAGTGGCATATCAATACCGTCGCACCCTTGCTCATCAGTTCGGCGAGCGCCGCTTGATGATTGGCATGCTTCTCCGTGTATTTCCTCGACGCGAGAAGGATGCCGCTCTCGTTCAGCCAAATCGTCAACGAGTGTCCTCTGGCGCGTTGAAGCTCGGCAAAATGCAGACCGTGGCCAACCCGCCGTGTCGCATCGCTCGATAAAGCGATGAACAAGGGATCCTTATCTCCGGCGAAAACCGGGTTCGACAAACCGGAAACGATCAGCGCCAGGGCCATCAAGACAGTCTTGAAGAACTGCATACCTACCTCCGTGGAAAGCGGGTGAAACATTCGATTGTCGGTAATCATGACAAACGGCTATCCCGAGTATGCCCGGCCAGCGACCAATCGTCGTGTGGCATCTTGTCGCATCTCAGACCAGCAAGAGCGGCGCCCAACGTTCAGGCGGTCCTGCGCTTGACGACGAGATCCGTACCCCGGCGTTGTTATCATCGACGTAACCGTGCGCAGTCACGCGTGCCAGGAGTCTCGCAAGCTCCTCCCGGTTGACGGCAAGCTCAGGGGTTCGATGCACGTTCCTGTCCCAGATCCAGCACGTCGCCGTTACCCAGGAACAAATCGGTCTGTGAACCGTTTCGGGCTGTTCCCCGCTGTACCGGCAGGCCGCTGGCCAGCATCTTCTCGACGGCCGTACGCCCGGTGCAATGGTTGCAACCGATCCTGGCGATGCCATAGCCGGCCAGGGCCTTGACGATCTCATCGCGCTGGTTGTCCCAATCTTCCAGGGGCGACAGATGCAAGCCGCCATAGATCGCGTGGATGTGCTCGCCACCGGCGAAGGTGCGGCGCGCGTAATCCAGAAGATTGAGGACGCCGCCGTGACCGCAGCCGGTAATCATCGTCAAACCCTGATCCTGCAGGTTGGCATAGAGGACGTTTTCCCCGTGCACCTGTAACAGCGTGCTCATCGGGAAACTGGCCAGAGCCAGAC